>Ga0137307_100300_pt1 | contig 72817 bp, 63 predicted proteins | sample NAcewD2O_March_2_FD_97180 | JGI IMG/M metagenome (GOLD analysis project Ga0137307, IMG submission 97180) | Mouse cecal microbial communities from Vienna, Austria - N-Acetylglucosamine amended D2O_March | ecosystem: Host-associated > Mammals > Digestive system > Large intestine > Cecum | place...
CTCATTGCACAGCATTACAATACAGATCTTATAGAGCATATCGCTGTATGTCCTTACCGCTTCCTCCAAGTTCATATCTCTCACCTCCTCTTCACTTATAACACGCACAAAGATGTCAAAAGGTGACTTCTCAGACAAATATTTTTGCAGCAGTTGAATATTGACAATTCGCACTTTCAAGACATTTATGATGACATTTGATTTTATACTTGTTTCGACTTTTTCCACGAAAATGGCATTCAATACCAGTGGCCGGATTTGTCCGCTGAGGACAAACCTAAATTCCTGCACACCTTCCATACGGTATTTTGAAAACGCCTCATCTTGGTATGGCAGCAGCTTCATTGCACAGTATCATATATTAATCAGGTTGATCACTACACTTTCTTTTCTGGCAGATGACAATCTGTCTTTTTGTGTTGCTTGAATACAGACAAATCTTCCTTAAAAACCAAACTCAGGCAGAGATAGGAATTACAATATCTCTGCCTGAAAAGAAATCAACAAGTCAGTGCCTTAACTAAATGACATTGTTCAGGACGCCCCGTTTTTTCTGATACGCTCGATTTCCTTTAAAATGTGATCGGTCCAGTTGTCGTCCTGCCCGCCTACAATCCAAACATGAAATCCATAAATCCTCCCATTCTCCGCAACGGAGCGGTCATCATCAATATGTAAGTCAATTCGGTATTTGCTTGGGTATTTGGATGGCATCGCCTCTGTATGCCCTGCCTGCACTTCCCGCGCATGTCTTGCCCCATTCACAATATTATCAAACTTTATTCCATAACAGCGAAACAGACCTCGTATGTATTGTTCAGAACGAAAAGAAGTGGTATACACCCACAACTCCATGCCCTGTTCCCGAAGCGCTTTCATAAGCGCTATTGTTCCCAGACGCAGCCGTTCCTTATAAATCGCACAGAAAGGAAACCTCAATGGTGCCTCCACCTTAAACTTTTCTTCCGACACAAAAAGAGTATCATCTAAATCAAACGAAATTCTCATGATTTACGCGCCTCCTGCTTCTTCCTCCCGGAAAGACTTACACGGAATCATCACCTCCATCACGAAACTGCCATGCTCTGCATAACAGACCATATTCCCGCCAAGTTTCTCTGCTGCTTCTTTTATCGTTATAAGCCCAAAACCATGCCCACGTTCCTGCTTATCTGTGGAGGGGATTGTGCCTCGCTCCACATACAAGTCGCTCCGGCATCGGTTTTTGATGCGCATTAATAGATATACCTTATTGTACTTGATCTGCACAGAAACCTCCCGCATTCCGGCATCAAGCTGTCTCATAGCATCACAGGCATTTTCCAGCTCATTTGACAAAATTTGACACAACTCCATATGAGGCAATGCTTCCTCCCCAATCTGTATATCCGTGCTGCACGCAGCCCCCATCTCCTCAAACTTTCTGGCATAGTGAACAAACACTGCATTGATATATGGGTTGGCACAGTACTGTCCCAGAAGGGTATCCATCTCCTCCTGCACTCCTATTAAGTAGGTCTGCGCCTCTCTAATCTGCCCTGCGGCAAGCAGACCAGCAAGCGTAATTGTATGCCCTTTCATGTCGTGCTTCATTCTCCGAATACTGCGCTGACTCTCAAGCTGTGTCTCCAAAGTATTCTTCTGCTCCTGCAATAAGCGCTCCGCCTGCTTCCGCTGATAGAGCAAAAGTTGACGGTACAACGATGTAAGAATTGTAGCATATGTCATAGGCATCAACACAAGCACCAGCAAAAACGCCGGAAGCTCCTGCTGCCTATTGGTGATCATCACTGGAAAATTCCCCATAATAGCAAGCAGGATATAATAAAGCGCCGTCATGCCCGCAAAAATCTCCCATCCGTTTGGCACTGCCTCCTGAAGCTCCATATATGGTTTCCTGATGTAGCGAACTGCCACATATTCCAACAATGGAAACATTACAAGTCTGCCGATAAACATGATAATATACTGCCCACCGCCAAAATAATAATCCGCCAACTTGGTTACTGTGATAATCCAGAGCGCTACTGTGTCCGCCAGACAGAATGTAAAGAAAAATCTTCCGTTTCTATCCTTTGAAATGAACCAGAAAACCAACAAACTAGGCAGAGTGCAGGTCAATATAAATACTTTTCCCATCACCTCTGCCCCATAGAGAACCAACCCCGTCATATTCAACAGAATTAGAAATCCCATTGATATTCCCGTGAGAAGAATCGTCTTTTTCCGCGAATAGCGGGAGCGATACAACATCATGAACAATACCAATATATGTAACAAGGACCACAGCACAGATAAATCTCTTAATAGCAACATGATTCAGTCCACCTTCTCTAATTATGTATGAAAACAATACACCTTTTCAGGTATTGTCTCGATCATGAGAAACAACTCTGCCGCGAGCGTTTGCGTTTCTACCGGCACTACAGCCTGCACTACGGTGCTTCTGTTTCGCAGTCCATGCGGACCTGTCTCCTGCTCAGGCTTCCCGCCCATCACCATAATCGTTGTGACACCTCTACTTCCGCCGATGATCTGCGTCTCGACAGGCGCCGAAATACGGTCCAGTTCCTCGGCAGTATCAAACTGCGCACTGAAGCCTTCCTTGGTGCATTCATACTCTACTGTAAAATACCCCATTCCCGCAGGACATTGTTCTTCAAGTGCGTCCAGAACACTTTTTTTCATCTTCTCAAATTCTTCTATTGACAGATGCTGTAACGCCATTTCCTGATATTGTGCATCCTGAAATCTTTCCTGTTGTTCCTGCAAAGGTTGTGACATTCCTACCTGATTGATGTAACAAATAATTTCCTCTCCGCCCTCCTCCAAAGAAAATCGAAGCTCAGCAGTCTTTCCCCGCTCTAATGTTACAGGAATCTGCACAGCATATTGTCTGCTTGTTGAGCCCAATGTCAACTGTCCGATTTCCCCTGTAAGTTCTGGAAGTTTATCATAAATACCATTCAGGCGCAGCTCTGACAGCCCTATATGATTCCAGTCCATTTTATAATAAGGAGAGGTTTTGGGTATACGCCACCCCTTTTCCATCATTTGTTGAAAAAGAAGATATGCTTGTACAAAATCTGCCTGCATCAGACCGCCCACACTGCCGCCTTGAAAAGAATAGCACGTTTCTCCTATTTTTATTTGCCTGATATACAGTGACCCGCCGCTTTTTTGATCTGTACGACCAGATTCCAGCATGGATTCCCTTTTCGTCTGAATGTTCCTGCTGGAAGTGTATTTTTCCTGTAACGGCTGTTCCTCCAATATGTATAAAAACGCCCCCTTATTGTGACACTCCTTTCGGAGTCCCATACCGACGATATGAATACACACATCATCGAGCATGACATCTTTGCCGATTACTTTTACCTCATCTAAACGGAAAATCTCTAAATATGTCTGAAATGCATTATAATTCATTGTAATACCTCCTATGCGCATCAGTGCGCATCTCTTTTTCCCACTGTTCCTAAGGTACAGTTCCTAAATGTGCGGCACTGCTCACAAACGCCAAGCAGCTGTTTCTAATGTTATCTGCCTATAGACAATCTTCTGCTGTATCTCTGTAACGAAACCGTCCAAATCCCCTGTTCCCCTTATCACATATGCACCATTTTGCCCCGCAATCCATTGATTTCCAGAATGATACCGCACGAGCCGACTGTCTATACATGCCAGACTGCGTCCTTGCCGAATCGCGTACCGAACCGTGTGCATCGTGCCGCTGTCACTTGCCGCCTCGATCACGAGCACACCATCGCTGATTCCGCTTTGAATGCGGTCTCTTTCCACATACCGATACCGCTGTACAGGCGTTGAGGGCGGATATTCGCTGACCAGACACCCACCGTTTGACAACAGTTTTTTTGCAAGAAACACATTGGAATGCGGCACAATCTGCTCCAATCCGCAAGGCATTACCGCGACACACGTCCCGCCTGCCGCAAGTGCCCCATACAGCGCATACGTGTCGCACCCCAGCGCAAGTCCGTTTACCACATTGATTCCCCTTGTGCCCAATGCGTAGCCAATCCGATAGGCAAGCGCTCTCCCACTCTCCGACACGCGCCTGCTGCCAATCACTGCAATGCTGTGATTTTGATTGATGCACGCAATATTTCCCCTGTAAAATACGCAGTCCGGCGCCTTTGCAATGGAACACAGCCGCTGAGGATACGCTTCACTTCTTATGTCTGCCTGCTGAATCCCATCCTCCCAAACGATATTGATCATCTCCCTAAATTTGAACTGCTGTTTCACAGTCTCGATCTTCTACATCCGGCTGCACCACTTCAGTATATGGTCAAAAGAAATCTGTAACGCTCCACCGTATATATGAAGTGCAACCGGCTGTGTCAAATCATATCTTTGGGCATAAATATCCCCCTCAAAGAAAAAGACAAGCAGCTGCTTTTTGTATGGATCCAGAATCCAGTATTCGCGCACCCCGGCATTCTCATATTTCTCCAGTTTCTTGAAATAATCCTTCCGCTTAGTTGACGGCGAGATCACCTCCAGCACGAAATCCGGCGCGCCAAACACTTTCCCGTTCTGTATCTTTTCATGATCAAACAAAATCAAGAGATCAGGCTGCACCATCGTCCTGTCATCACAGTCAAGCCGCACATCAATCGGAGAGATCCCCGCCTCGCACTGTACATTATTCTCCAATATATAATTTGCAATCTGCCTGTAAATCTCACCGACAATCTTCTGATGCTCAAAATCAGGCGCTGCCATATCATAAATCGCACCGTCAATCAACTCTACTCTAATTTCGTCCGGTATGGTAAAATAATCCGCTATTGTGTAAGCCCCCGGGTTCTTCTCCAGCGGACTACCATAGGAATAAACCATACTGTCATTCAACACCATATTGGTATCCTCACTCTTTAATACCTGTTCCAGCGCCTGAAGCGTGGCATACCTCGGACGCTCGGTCTCCCCTGAAAAAATCTTCTGGACCGTGCCAAGCGGCACCCCGGACAACTCGGAAATCTGAGCATAGCTGTAGCCTTTCTGTAATTTCCTCTGTTTCATTTCTTCTATGGTCATAAATGTCCCTCCGCAATACTGCTATTTATGGTTCGTACCCTGCCCCATAAAAACAACTCTGTAGTATTCACGTTTTACATATAACTTAGTCAAATTATATCCATTTTATTTCCATTTGTCAACCGTTTTGTTTCCATTTCTATGTTGATGAAGTTTTCTGGTGCTGTTCAGCATTCGATAAAAGCTGAATCACGCGGTCATAATTTTCCGGACAGTGCGGAAATACACAATTGGAACAATCCCTGATGCGCCTCCCGTCTGCTTCTATGTACACTGGATTTCCCGGACAGTTTTCCCTCAAGTACAGCGGGCAGAAACAAAACAGACAATTCAATTCTTTCACCCCATGATGACAGGGAAAATATGCACAATCTTTATTCTCAAAAAAGCGGTGTGAATTCATGGAAAAATCTTCCTTTACATCTAAAATAATATTACTTAGAAACGACGAACAAAACTTTGGCTCATTTTTTCATTATAGAAAAAGCGAACTATATTGTCAAATGTACAGGACAAAAACTTCAAAGCGAAAGGCAAACAGCCTAACGGACAACAAGGCTATGTGAATCGAAAGGGGAAAAGATTTAATAGAAATTTGTTAGAAATGTATGTGCGATTGTGATATTCTGTTAGAGGTATAGGTCACAATTTGGTAAAAATATATTTTACGGAGGTATGACATGACTTACAACGCTATAAATGAGTTGATTGCTTCTACGGAATCATCGGGACATGAAAACTTCTGGGAGTATGACGGCGAGATTTTCATGTTGTTTTACGACAAGTTCAAATACACACCCTATGCAGACATTCCAGACACTGCCTTTATGTATATGGAAATCAATAACTGGCAGGGAATGAGTGTCCGGTGCGGGGTATGGCAGTATTATGAGAGCGGATCGTTCCAAAAGGGGAAATTTGAGCGGGTGATATCCTTCCTAAAAACCAATGGCGAAAAGGAAATGGCAGATATTTATGCGTGCGGCATACACGACTACGCAAATGAGAAGTACCAGCAAAACTTTGATTACCCAGAAGAATGGTTCGATGAAACCGAACGCGTAGACAAATGGATCAGCGATTATGAGAAATACATCTATAAGTGGATGTATGATTTGATTATAGCGCATAAAAGCGATGTGTTAGCACTTGGAGAAGCTTGATATAACCTATATGGCAAGCTGAACTGTACCACCTTTTCCATGGCGGGTGATACAGTCCAGTACAGGTGTTGTGCACACCGCTCGCCTCACCGTCCTGCATCTTGTGCCATTCCATACAAACGATCCGATAACAGCGGCACAAATCCCGAAATCCGCTCGCGCGCCACGTACAATGTGCTGTCGGCGCGGGCGCTCATACTCCATTTTACCAAGGTCATGACACCCTGCTCAATCTCAATGCAGGTAATGCAGCGCGGATGGACACAGCTGCCTGTATTATAATAGAAGGAAGGCTCACCCGGCATCACGGGGCGATGTGTGTGCCCTGTAATCAGAATGTGTCTGTTTTCGGATGCCCAGTCACTCAGCCGCGTCTCGCATTTGTTTTTCACACGGTAGTTTTTCGCTGCGCTGGTCGGGTCAAGCACACCGAGATTTTCTAGCGGGCTCCACAAATACCGGACACAGAAACATGCCACCCGCCAAAATGTAGAATTGAACAGGCTTGCCTGATGCCCATGTGTCAGGTACAGCGCACGCTGCGGCATATTGGGCGGGCTTAAAATGATTCCCTCATAAAAAGTGTACGGAAACTGCTGTTGCTGTTTCTTTTTGATCATATCGTGGTTTCCATAGATGAGATACAGCCTGTTCTGCCTGTGCAGCTGCGCAAACATCTCAAAAACCTCGTCATGTACTTCGACAATATTTTTCATGCTGCGGTTTTCCCAGAGTTCGTCCCCGTCACCAAGCTCGATATACGTATATCCTCTTTTGTAATAATACTTTAGCGCCGCAAAAAATAAATGCTGGTTTTTCAGGAAATTATCAGAGGAGGTGCCAATCCCCCTGTGGCAGTCACTCATCAGGACATACCGCGAGCGATAGGTAAGCGGCAGGGTCGGGGCATCCCGAAAAGCATGCCCCAGCCGTGATGAAACACTCACAGGCGTCCCTTTCTACAGCACCGCTTGCGGCAGCAGCGCTCCTTCCGGTGACAGCGCTTGTTGAAACGGCGTATCCGAAACAGCCGGCGAAACGCAATCGGAATGAAGTAATACAGACACAAAATCCTGTCCTCAGTACACTGGAACGGCTTTGTCACCCAAAGGTAAAGCTTGCAGAAAATCTTGTTTTTCCACTGTGAAAAACAACGCCAGAACCGTGTACACAGTTTATACCGCACCTTGCGCGCACGGTTAAACTGAACGGTCACACAAAATCCGTTGACAGAGAAATTCTGCTCCGCGCAGCCCGCCTTGCGCAGTCCGCTGATAAAGGCAAACTGCATTCTTTTGTCCGGGAACTTTATTGTCGCTTTCATGCACAAATCAGACGGCCACACAAAGCTTCCTGTAAAGAACGCCGTGAGCCACCAGTGGTTTTGCGCAATCTTGACACAACTGCCGTTCTTTCCGCAAAGTACAAACGAGCAGTTTAGCAGTTCCGTGTTTGACACCGCCTCAAAACGCGTCGTTTTGTACTCTTTCTCCGAGAGAATCCGGTCGGCATGGTAAATGCCGATTTCCGCTCCTGCATTGATGCCGTACTGCCCTTTCCAGAACTCAATCAGCCACGTTTTGCCTTCATAGTCAAAGTAGACCGGCAGCGCGTCAAAAACCATCTGAAAGCGGGGCGCCATGTAATCGTATATCCATGCATAGCCCGCCTCCCTCTGCCATGCGTCCAGCGTGCTTGAAAAAAATCCGCACTCCTCATGGAAGCAATAGCCAAACGGCTTGACAAGTTCCTCTACCTTGCAGCATTTCTGGCATTTGTCCATACACTGAATCTTGCAGATGATCTTCTTTTTCCGAAAATGGAAAAAGACACTGCAAATAAGCGCAACAAGTAACAAAATGATTAGGAAGAAATACATAAGTCATATTCCAATCTATAATTTTATTATAGCTTATGTTGGAATATGACTCTTTGTGTAAAATATAAAGAAATTTATAACAGTTCCCTGAGTACCTTATTTACCGTACCGGGGTCAGCTTTTCCCCGCATTGCTTTCATGGTCTGTCCGACCAGAAAACCGATCGCCTTTTCCTTGCCGCCTCGGTAATCTGCCACAGACTGCGGGTTTGCACGAATGACCTCCTCGACCGCCTTTCTAAGCGCCCCCTCGTCGTTTACTGTCTTTAAGCCCTTCTCCTCCACATACTTTTCAGGATCCATGTCCTCGGCAAACATCACTTCAAACACTTCCTTTGCCACCGTGGAATTCACTGCCTTACTGTCCACCAGCCCGATTAGCTTTGCCAAATTTTCGGGTGAGAAACAGATTTCCTCTGGATCCATGCCCTTTTCTTTCAATAGCCGAAGTGTCTCCCCCATCAGCCAGTTTGACACCTTTTTCGGCTGGCCGCAGATTGCCACAGTCTCCTCGAATAAATCTGCAAGATGCTTGGAATCCGTGATGATGCCGATATCGTACTCTGGAATGTCAAACTCTGTTTTGTAGCGCGCCATTTTCTCCTCGCGAAACTCCGGCTGGCTGTCACGAATCTGGGCAATCCACTCGTCACTGATATAGATGGGCGGTAAATCCGGGTCTGGAAAATACCTGTAATCCTGCGCGTCCTCCTTCGAGCGCATCGCGTAGGAATACTCTTTTGCATCGTCCCAGCGTCTCGTCTCCTGTGTCACCTGCTGCCCCGATTCAAGCAGTTCAATCTGACGTTCACGTTCCCCTGCAATCGCATGAGTAATCGCCCGAAACGAGTTGAGATTCTTCATCTCCGTGCGCGTCCCGAACGTTTCTGCGCCGACCTCCCTGACAGAAAGGTTGACATCCGCACGCATGGAGCCTTCGTTTAATTTACAGTCCGAAGCTCCGAGATACTGCACGATCATGCGCAGCTTTTCAAGGTAGGCGATAACCTCCTCGGCACTCCGCATGTCCGGCTCTGACACAATCTCTATGAGCGGCACACCGGAACGGTTATAATCCACCAACGAACAGTCCTCCCACTCGTCATGAATCAGCTTTCCGGCGTCCTCCTCCATATGAATCTCATGGATTCCCACCGACTTTTTTCCCTCGGAAGTCTCAATGTCCACATGCCCGTTTCTGCAAATCGGCAGATAAAGCTGGCTGATTTGATAATTCTGCGGGTTGTCTGGATAAAAATAATTTTTCCGGTCAAACTTACAGTACTGTGTAATCGTGCAGTTTGTGGCAAGCCCGACTGCCATCGCAGCATTTACCACCTGCCGATTCAGCACCGGAAGCGAACCCGGCATCCCTGTGCAGACAGGGCAGGTATGGGTATTCGGCGCCCCGCCAAACGCCGTGGAACAGCCGCAGAATATTTTCGTCTTTGTCGCAAGCTCCACATGAACTTCCAGACCAATCACAGTCTCATATTGTTTTGCCATTTTCTCACTCCTCATTTTTTATCATCTTACGAACACAATCCCCATTTTTAAGCCGCCTGTCATCACTGTTTTTCATAAGTATACGCTGCCTGTATCAGTTTCTTTTCCTGAAAACTGTCCGCAATCAGCTGTAACCCGATTGGCAGCCCTTTTGAATCCTTCCCGCATGGCAGCGAGATTGCGGGCAGTCCTGCCAGATTGACCGATATGGTATAAATGTCTCCAAGATACATTTTGAGCGGATCTGACAAGCTTTCCCCCTGCTTTGGCGCAGTGGTTGGCGCGACAGGTCCAAGAATCAAGTCATACTTTGCAAAGGCGTCATCAAAAGCGTTCTTTATCATCGCCTTTACCTTCAGGGCTTTGAGATAATAGGCATCATAGTAACCGGAGCTTAGCACAAACGAGCCGAGCATGATTCTGCGCTTCACCTCTGCACCAAAGCCTTCCGAGCGCGTCTTTTTGTACATATCATGAAGTCCCTCAAATGACGCTGCGCGATAACCGTACTTGATGCCGTCAAACCGTTCGAGATTCGAGCTTGCCTCCGCCGCCGCAATTGTATAGTAAGCTGGTATCGCATACGCGACAAGGCTCAGGTCAAACTCCTCAACAACCGCTCCCTTTGCCGCGAGCTGTTTTGCTGCCGCAAGCACCGCATCTTTTACTTCGCCGTCAAGCCCCTCCCCAAAATAATCTCTCGGAATGCCGATTTTCATTCCTTTTACATCGTCCACCAGTGCCGCTGTAAAGTCAGTATCCTTATTCTCTTCTTTTCTATTGATCGAAGTGGCATCTTTTACGTCATGGGACGCAATGACCTCCAAGACCGCCGCGCAGTCCGCCACATTTTTTGTCAGCGGTCCAATCTGATCCAGTGACGAGCCATATGCGACTAAACCATAGCGCGAAACGGTTCCGTATGTGGGCTTCAATCCCACCACACCGCAGAAAGAAGCTGGCTGTCTGATGGAGCCGCCTGTGTCAGATCCCAGCGCAAAATAGCACTCTCCCGCCGCTACTGCCGCCGCCGAGCCGCCCGAAGAACCGCCCGGAACATGGTCTGTGTTCCACGGATTTCTGGTCACGCCGTATGCGGAGGTCTCTGTTGTCGAACCCATCGCAAACTCGTCCATGTTGGTCTTGCCAATCACCACTGCCCCTGCTTTTTCGAGGTTGACCACCGCCTCTGCCGAGAACGTCGGGACAAAGTTTTCCAGTATTTTTGAAGAACATGTGGTGCGCATTCCTTCTGTGCACAGATTGTCCTTCACCGCCACAGGCACGCCTGCGAGAACTCCGTTCAGCTCGCCTTTCTCAATTTTTTCCTGTACGGCTGCCGCTGCCTTCAATGCCTGTTCCCTATCCATCGTAACATAGGCATTGATGTCTCTTTCCCTCTCATCAATCCTTGACAGCACAGCCGCCATGGCCTCCACGGCCGTGACCGTTCCCTGCTTGATCGCCGCAGAAAGTTCTACGGCGCTATATGCTAAAATATCCATACATAATCTCCATTTTTATTCAAATGTTTTCGGCACCATGAACATATTGTCCTTTTCGCCGGGCGCATTCTTTAACGTTTTCTCACTCTCGTCACCGTTTGTCACCACATCCTCGCGGAACACGTTCTGCACCGGTAATACATGGGACATCGGTTCAATGCCTGTCGTGTCCAGTTCCGCTAATTTGTCAATATAGTCGAGCATTCTGCCCATATCCGCCTTCGCCTGCTCCTTCTCCTCCTCCGAGAGCGCAAGTTTCGCCAGAATCCCGACATATTCGATTGTCTCGTCCGTAATCACATTTGCCATATTAATAACTATGCTCCTTTCTCAGTGTGAATCTCAAATCTGTGCGGAGAAGTACTAAGTTTCACGCTAATCCCGCACCTTGATATGCACCTCGCGCAGCTGCTGCTCCGTGACCTCATTCGGCGCGCCGCACATCAAATCCTGTGCCGAACCGCTCATCGGAAAAGCAATCACTTCCCTGATATTCTCCTCATTTTTGAGCAGCATGAGCATTCTGTCAATTCCCGGCGCCATGCCTGCATGTGGCGGCGCACCGAACTGGAATGCCTGATAGAGTGCACCGAACTTTGATTGCAGTGTCTCCTTGTCATATCCGGCAATCTCAAACGCCTTCACCATAATCTCCATGTCATGATTTCTGACCGCTCCGCTTGACAGCTCCACGCCGTTGCAAACGATATCATACTGGTACGCCAGAATATCCAGCGGGTTCTCGCTGCCAAGCGCCTCCAGTCCGCCCTGCGGCATGGAAAAGGGATTGTGTGTAAAACCAATCTGCCTTGTCTCGGGGTCGCGTTCAAACATTGGAAAATCATTGATATAGCAAAAACGGTATGCATTCTTTTCACACAGATCAAGCTTCTCGCCAAGCTCTATGCGAAGCTGTCCCGCATAGTAATTTGCACGCTCCTCCTTGTCCGCGATAAAGAAAATGGTATCGCCTGGTTCCAGCCCCGCAAGCGTTGCAAGCTCCGCTTTGAGCCCGTCGGGAATAAACTTGTCAATCGGCCCCTTGTAAGTCTTGTCCGCCGCAACTTCAAGATATCCAAGACCGCCCATTCCCATACCCGTCGCAAAGTCCAGCAGCTTTTCGTGGAAGCCCTTTGACATCTCGGCGCATACCTTGATTGCCCGCACCGTCCTGCCGATAAAGGGCTTGAACGAACACTTCTGGAAAAAGTCTGTCACATCAAGAATGCGCAGCGGGTTTCTTAAATCCGGCTTGTCTGTTCCGAATTCCAGCATTGCCTGTCTGTAGCTGATAATCGGATAAGGTGCCTTTGTCACCGCATACCCATCCGGCGCAAACTTTTCAAATGTCGCAGAAAGAACCTCCTCGCCGACCCGGAACACATCCTCCTGCGTTGCAAAGCTCATCTCGAAATCAAGCTGGTAAAACTCACCCGGCGAGCGATCCGCGCGCGCATCCTCATCGCGGAAGCACGGTGCAATCTGAAAATATCGGTCAAAACCAGATGCCATCAAAAGCTGCTTGTACTGCTGCGGCGCCTGTGGAAGCGCATAAAATTTGCCCTTGTATTTTCTGGAAGGTACGATATAATCCCTTGCGCCCTCTGGCGATGACGCGCACAAAATCGGTGTCTGCATCTCCAAAAAACCCATCTCCGTCATCTTCTGCCGCAGAAAGCTGATGACCTGTGAGCGGAAAATCATGTTATCCTTTACCTTTTTGTTCCGCAGATCTAAATAACGGTATTTTAACCGCACGTCCTCGCGCGTCTCCTTTGATGTCATAATCTCAAACGGAAGCTGCTGGTATACCTTTCCCAGCACCGTCACTTTTTTTGCTTCCAGTTCTATCGTCCCTGTCGGAAGCTTTGGATTGTACGTATCCTCGTCACGCTTTTCCACCAGCCCCTCGATGGATATGCACATCTCTTTGGTGATGCCCTCCAAGAGTGTCGTGTCTCTCATGACCACCTGCAATGTGCCGTACATATCGCGCAGATCGATAAACGATACGCCGCCGTGGTCGCGGATGTTTTCCACCCATCCTGCAACCTGCAATGTCTGACCAATATGCTGTTCACTGATTTCCTTCATTGTAATGTCTCTGTACATTTCGTATCCTCCTCAACAAATGTATCGCTTTCCGAAATTCTCCCGCAAGTCCGGTGTAAAAACTTCGAAAAACAATCTTATTCCCCAGAACATGTTTGAAAATTCATTCCTGACATCTGTTTGCTCTAGGCGCTCCATCAAAAAATCCCGGAATACAAAATGTATTCCGGGACGGATAACTGAACTATACCCGCGGTACCACCCGCATTGACAAAACACTGAATCGTAAGAATGCTTTATCCTCTCTTGCGCTTAACGTGCGCTCACGTATTACCCTACTAAGGCATTGTAACGCCCCTGCCTTTTCAGGTAATCTGCTCCAGAGTGTTCCCTTCGCCAGCTTCCGCGGACAGCGCTCTCAGTCGGTGACGCCGTCTTCCTGTCGTTTTCATTGGCAAGAGTCTCCTTCATGGCATTTTCTTGTAAATTATATCATACTCATTTTTATTCCAAGATTTTTTGTTGCTCTTAGGATAGCACAACGGAAAAATCATTGCAAGTATTTTTTTCAGATTTACAAAACTTTCTCCATTCATTTTTCGTAGTTGCGCCTTTTGCCGTCAGGTAGTATACTGAAATCAAGTAGGGAAGATTTCTTTCCGCCTACGCGGGCGCCGGACATCTGTCAGCTTGCTAGAATGCGCCCGTGTGCATACACAAGAAAGGACTGCTTCATGACAAAGAAAACACAATACTTAAAGCCTGACACCATCCTCAAAAATTACTGGAATGACAACGAACATTTCGCCGACCTGTTCAACGCAGTTTTGTTTGATGGAAAGCAAGTCATTAAGGCCACGGAACTTACAGACCTCAATACTGAAAGTTCCTCTGTTTTGGAACACAAAAATTATGCCGAAAGCATTGTGGCATCAAGAGACAGCATAAAAGCGCGGAAGAAATCAACCATTTACGGAATTGAACTTGTCCTTCTCGGAAGGGAAGATCAAGACCATATTCACTATGCAATGCCAATGCGGAATATGGGTTATGATTACGGCACTTAGGAACTATTCAGAAATTACTCATGACAATAACTTGCCTAAATGTCCATCTGCTGCATCAGAAAATCTTGACATAGCCCGCTATGCCTGCGATTTTCTTCTTTGCAGCTGAACATTTATGCGGCGTTCTTGTCACAAGTAATTTCTGAACAGTTCCTTACAAAAAACAATACGACAGCAATGCAAAAAAGTACAAAACCTCTGAGGGATTGAGTGAAGATGAATATCTCTCCAAAATGAAAAAGAGTGATAGATTTTATCCCGTCATCACACTCACAGTTTATTATGGCGAAAAACCGTGGGACGGACCGACCTCACTCCATGAAATGCTCGATATTCCAAAAGAACTGGAACCGTTTGTCAATGACTATAAAATACTGCTTGTCGAGGCGAGGCGAAATAATCTGATGCTCCATAATCTCGAAAATATTGATTTATTTAATCTGTTTGAGATTGCCCTAGACAAAAACATCCCTAGGAAAGAGGCAAAGAAAAAAGCCATACAATACTGCGAAGAACATAAAACAGACAAATCTGTTATCATGACCTTTGCGGGCGCAATTAATATGCAGCTTGATTATAACACATTAAATAAGGGAGATGGTACCATGTACAGTTTATTTGAAGAACTTGCAAAAGACAGCAAAGCCGAAGGAATTATTGAAATCTGTCTTGACTGTGGTCTTTCTGATGATACTATTCTGGAAAAATTACAGCAAAAATTAAATATATCCTTGCAGCAGGCGCAGGAATACCTCAACACATTTGCCAAGCAGTCCATATAAGTCTACTCTCAGATGCAAAAAATACTTCTAAACCAGTAAAAGACGCTGCCCAAGAAGTATGAAGTTTCGCATAATAAAACGCAAAATACAGAAGGCAAAGTGGTGATATTTATGAAACATAAAATACTAATCATTGAAGATGATTTTACCATACAGACGCAGCTAAAAACCCTCTTGACCGCAAACGGATACGAGGTTCACATTGTCACCAACTTTTCAGATATCATTCATCTGCTCAAAGAATCCACCCCGCATCTGGTTCTGCTGGATATCAAGCTGCCTGTAAACAGCGGATTTGAAATCTGCTCACAAATCCGTACTTTTTCTGATATTCCCATCATCTTTGTGACAAGCAGCAACACCGATATGGACGAGTTAAACAGCATTATGCTAGGCGGAGATGCTTTTATCACAAAGCCCTACAACACCGCAATCCTACTGGCTAAAATTGCCTCGCTGTTAAAGCGCGCGTATGCCTTGCCGCAGACAGAAGTCCTCACATGGAACGGTGCCGCGCTGCATTTAGAAAGCAGCCAGATCGCACACAATGACCACAAAACCGACTTGACCAAAAACGAAGTAAAAATACTCTATTATCTGTTCCGAAACGCCGGAAAAATCTGTTCCCGCAATGACATTGTCGATTTCCTGTGGGACAATCAGCTCTATGTGGACGACAATGCCTTGAGTGTAAACATTGCCCGCATTCGGGAGAAACTGACAGGTATTGGTCTGACCAACTTTATCAAAACCAAACACAGGCAGGGGTACATCATATGAATGGCAGACAATATCTAAAAAATCAGCTTCCCGTTTTACTCGTCAATCTTCTGGGCATAATTACGCTCTCCTTATTTCTGCTTGCCTGCGGCAATTCTATCCAAAGTATTCTTTTTCTCTCCTGTGTCTGGGGAGCTGTCGTCCTTCTCTACCTAACCGTCCTCTATCGCAGGCGGAAAAAATATTTGGAAAATATGCTGTCTATGGCAGAACAGCTAGAGGAGCGCTATATCATTCCAGAAGTCATAAAAATCCCCGAGCGTGCCGATGATCAGGTTTTCTACCAGCTTCTGAAAATGGCTGAAAAATCCATGTTGGAAAAAATAGGCAGTGTGCAGCGTGAGCGAAGCGAATACAAAGAATATATCGAACAGTGGATTCACGAAGTCAAAACCCCGATCACAGCCCTGAAGCTGCTCTGTGAAAACAACCGCTCCCCATTTACAAGAGAAATGCTGGCAGAGCTTGAGAATATCAATCGTTTTACCGAGCAGGCGCTCTACTATGCCCGCAGCGAGCATCCCGAAAAAGACTATTGCGTCCGTGAAATCAATCTAAATGATGTCGTGCACAGCGCAATCGCAGATAGCAAATATCTCCTCCGTCAAAATCATGTCACGGTGACGGTTGATAAAATGGAAAACCGTGTCTACACCGATGAAAAATGGGTGCGCTTTATCCTGAACCAGCTCATTAGCAATGCCGTCAAATACCGCACAAACCAGCCAGTTTTACACTTCTATTCCACAAGAAAAGAAAACCATGTACTTTTGTCCGTAGCAGATAACGGTATCGGCATTGCTCAAAGCGATATATCCCTCATTTTCGAAAAGGGTTTCACCGGACAGAATGGTCGAACCGTCCCAAACGCCACAGGCATTGGACTGTACCTTTGCAAGCGTCTCTGTGACAAATTGGGCATCGGGCTGACTGCCCATTCAGAAGGAATCGGGACAAGGATGGTTCTCTCTTTTCAAATCAATCATTTTGTGTCCGATTTTCTAGTCGAGTAAAGAAGATTTATCCATATACGTAAAACTTCTTACAGTTTTGTAAGAACTCTGTAAGAAAATCTGATACAAAAAGTTCGCTGCACGATTTACAATCAATGTGACAATACAAAACTGATTGATTGACGGAGGAATAATCATGACGACGATTTTGAAACTGGAGCATATTCAGAAATATTACGGCAGCGAAGGAAGCATAACCCAAGCCATCCGTGACATTAGCTTTGGCGTAGAACAAGGCGAATTTCTGGGGATTATGGGCACTTCCGGTTCGGGAAAAACGACACTGCTCAACTGCATTTCCACAATTGATACCGTGAGCGCAGGTCACATCTATTTGGAGGGAACGGATGTGACTGCGTTAAAACCAAAATCCCTTGCCAGATTTCGCAGGGAAAATTTAGGCTTTGTCTTTCAGGATTTTAATCTGTTAGATACCCTGACAATTTCCGAAAATATTGCCTTGGCGCTGACGATCAACAAAGTTCCTGCCAGGGCGGTGGACTCCCGCGTTTCTGACATCGCCAAAAAACTAAATATCACCGACATTCTGCACAAATATCCTTATCAGGTCTCGGGCGGGCAAAAACAGCGCTGCGCCTGCGCAAGAGCGATTGTCAACAACCCGAAGCTGCTTTTGGCAGATGAACCGACAGGCGCTTTGGACAGCCATTCCTCGCAAATGCTGTTGTCCACCATGCAAAGTATCCATGAACAGCTCCACACAACAATTCTGATGGTGACACATGACGCTTTTACTGCCAGCTATGCAGACCGCATCTTATTTTTGCAGGACGGAAAAATTTTTACGGAGCTGCATAAGGGAACGGACAGCCGAACCGATTTTTTTCACAAAATACTGAACGTCCTTACCGTCATGGGAGGAGGGCAAAGCCATGTATATTAAACTTATTTTCAAAAATGCAAAGCGCTCCGCAAGAGATTATCTGGTCTATATTGTGACCTTAACCATTTGTGCCACACTATTTTATTCGTTTCTGTCTGTTTCAAGCCGCTATTATAAACCGGATATCGGAAGTGACTATAAGTTCACACTGCTCGGTGACAGCATGAAACTGGCAATCTGCACTGTCACGCTGATTCTGTTGTTTTTGATATGGTTTGTCAACAACTATATGCTTCGGTGCCGGCAAAAAGAATTTGCCGTTCAGGCAATTCTGGGAATGGAGGCCAAAACGATTGGAAGGCTTTTCTTTGCCGAGACATTTGTCATGGGAATATGCGCTGTCGGACTGGGCATTGTTCTCGGTGTGGTCAGCTCACAGTTTGTTACTGCAATGCTGCTCACCGCCTATGGAAAAAGCTACCAGCCGACATGGACATTCTTTCCAGACACCGTACTGCTCACCCTGTTCTTTTTTGTCCTGATCTTTCTTGTGGCGGGACTGTTTCATATGCGTACCATTCAGAAAACAAAAGTGATTGACATGCTTTTGGCAGATCGGGAAAATGAGCCGGATTTGAGAAAGAGTCATTGGATTCATGTGGTCGTGATACTCTTTGAATTGTTCCTGCTGCTCATGCTGGTTGTCGGTGTCGAAAAACTATATTTTTATTACGACAGCCGTTACCCGTTTTTGGTACAAACAATGTTTTGGGGAAATATCCTGATTCCTGCGGCTGCCTTGGTCTGGTCTTTTGTGTGGCTGCTCCGAAAAATATTCAGCAAAAGCAATGTTCACTTTCACACGCTGCTTCGGGGGCTTATTCTCTTCTGCGTCCCAAATACCTTTATAGCAGCAAGTGTGCCGTCGTTGATGCATCGCTATTATTTACCGCTGGGAATCGGAACGAGAAACCAGTATCTATTGTTCGTTCTGGTTGATTTGCTGTTTTTCCTCTGTGGCATCATTTTTCTTGCAGGCAGCTTCCTGCTCGCATGGAAAGAACAGTCACCGACACATAAATATCATGAGGAAAACCTTTTCTTTTTCGGGCAGGTCATCTCCAAATTAAATACCACCAGCAAGACAATGACCCTCGTCAGCATTACACTGGTACTTGCCATTTTTCTGTTTATTGCCGCGCCAGTCCTTGTAAATTGGGCAATGGGTTATTTAGATTCCCGCTCAATGTATGACATACAGATTTTTTCACACTACAATAACGTACATGAAGAAAGCGATTTACCACATGATGATTATGGGACTGTCACCAAACTCCTCATGGATCAAGGCATTGAAACAGTTTATGACTGCACTTTCCATCTGTATCTGCCCGAAAAGAAAGCCTTTCACAACCGCATGAAATATGATTTTCCTGCCGTGGCAATATCACTGCAGGATTATAACGCGATACGATGTATGCTGGGACTCAGCGAAATCACGCTGGAAGAAAACGAATTTACAACCCAGTGGCATGCTGCCGCAACGGACGATGAGCGCCGGCAGTTTCTGGAAACGCACCAAACTGTCACGACAGATGCAGGCTTGCTGCGTTGTGCCAAGCAGGCATATCACCAAGAACCTATGGGCGGGACGCTCTACAACAGCTACACCAATGTTCTGTATGTATTTCCAGATGCAGCTTGTGACACGTTACTCCCTGTCATGCAAAACCGGTATCTCATGACAGCCAAGACAATCCCCTACGAGAATGCCCACAGCTTTGAACAGGAATTTACAGCAGTATATCCAGAGGAGACTGCCACTGGTGTGCACTATGGGATTCGTCTGCGCACGCTGCAAGTAAATGAAACGAAAGGAACCTGTTTTGTCTTACAGGCTGCGATGCTCTATGGGGCGATTGTACTCATGGTCATCTGCCTCACTGTCCTCTCCCTGCAGCAGCTTTTGGACGCAGGACATTACAGATATCGCTTCTCTGTACTGAGAAGCCTCGGCGTTGAGGAATCGAAGATTGAAAAGCTTGTGCTCAAACAATTAGGTGTCTGGTTCGGACTGCCTGTAACTGCCGCCATTGTTGTTGCAGTGGTTGTGATCTCGTACTTTATGCAGACCATTTCGGTAGAAATTTCAGCCTATATCGGATTTCCTGCCCTGCTGTCGCAGATGGGTCTTACCGTGGGGATTCTCGTTTTACTGCTTATTTGCTATTTTATCAGTACATGGATACTCTTTCGGCACTCTGCCCGCTTAGGAACCGGAAACAACTGACACTACCATATTCCTTTGTAGTTCTCTATATAATCAGCACGTAATTTTTTCGGCTCTTGACTTGTGGATTCGGAAAAGAATGCGATACCTATCCATATTTCATTGACTTTGTTATTAAGATTTGCTATCTTGAACTTAAAGATGGTGATATTTATATTGAATGACCAACTGTGAAAGCTTGCAAAAACATGCTCCAGATTTAACGCAACATAAATCTGGTGAACAAAGGAACCAGATTTTAAAAAGATACTGACGAATATTGCTGATGAGCTGATTGATACCCATAATAAAAAAAGAATCCCATTGCACAAAAATATATAATTTGACAATGGCAATACTTAGTGGTAAGATGATTATAAAGCAGGGTGCTACCGATAGACGGTTAGCCCACTAAAAATTTTCGATAAAAAATAACCGCTAAGTTTCTCAGGCTTTGGGCGGCTATTTTTTTGTGCTGTTGCTTCCGATTGTATATCCAAGTCCAAATGCGGTCAGTGCAAGACTGATTTTATCAATGCCGAAGAAACGGAGGAATTTAATATGATCGCTAAAAAAGACCCTTATATCAAAAGCGCTTATGACCAGTTGCAGCGAATCAGCCAAGATGAACAGAAACGTCTGGAATACGAAGCGAGGGAGAAAGCTATCCTTGATTACAATCAAGGCATGTTTGAAGCAGAACAGCGCGGCATCAGAAACACTGCTCGCAACCTTTTCTCACTGGGCATTGATATTCATGTCATTGCAGAAGCAACCCATTTATCCATAGCAGAAATCGAAGCGTTAAAAAATGAAATTATGTCAGACGAATTATTGTAATGCCGCACCAAATCGAGTAGGGGAATGACCTTCTCCCCTACTCTACTATTACTTTACGAAAAAATGCGTAACGCCTAATTAGAACCGCTTAATCTTCTTTGTCGTATTTTTCTCAAACTCTGTCTCGCGCACTTTCAGCTTAAACACCCGCTTATAAAGCGGTGCTGTCTTGTTGTATGCGTCAATGATTTTCTGCAATTCACCCTGCATATCCTTGATTTTCTTCTTGCCGGCATACTCCAGATCAGGAAAAATCTCTGCCTCAATAGCACCCTCGCTCTCGCGCACAAGTACCTCCTGCACCAGACGATTCTCACCGAGCTTATTCTCGATTTCCTCCGGCGATACGTTCTCACCGTTTGGCGTGATAATCAGATTCTTCTTGCGTCCGGTCAGGAATATATAGCCGTCCTCGTCCACATATCCTAAATCACCTGTCTTTAACCAGCCGTCTGAAAGGGTTTCCTCGGTCTCCGCCGGCATTTTATAATAGCCCTGCATCACGCTTGAACCTCTCACCCACAACTCCTCGTCCACTACCTTCGCCTCGCAGTTTGGCATCAGTTTGCCGACAGAGCCATCCTTCATAAACGCACCATAGTTCGTGCTAATGACCGGCGAGCACTCCGTCATGCCGTATCCTTGCCAGATGGTAATGCCATATTTTTTGAACATTTCCAGATAGGCAGGATTGAGATACGCACCGCCGCTGCACACTGTATGGAACTGCTTGCCAAACACCTTTGCCTTGACAAGCGGCGCCGGAATCCATGCCGCCTCCTCAAGCTTCTTGGCGAGCGTCTCTATCATCAGCGGAACCATCAGAATCATGTTCGGCTCAAAGAGCTTGATGTTTTTTGCCACACGCAGCAGAGAGTCGTTGATACAGATGACCGAACCGATAGAGATTCCCTTTAATATATCCATGCTGAGACAATATGCATGATGAATCGGAAGCACAGACATAATGACGATGCCCGATTCCAGTCCCATGTCCAGACAGGTTGCATTCTCCGCCAGATTTCTGTGTGTGAGCATAACGCCCTTGCTCTTTCCCGTCGTGCCGGACGTAAACATGATGGTAGCAAGGTCCTCCGGCTTGGGCGTATAGTCATAGCCTGCGCTCTGAGCGCCAATCAGATTCCACATCGCATGGCTATTCTCAATTCCCTGCGGCTCCCCCATACAAATAATATTTTTTAATCCCTCACAGCTTTTTGCAGCCATCTGCGCCACACTGGATTTTGCCTCGTCATAGACAAGTGTCGTCACATCCGCGCGGTCAATCAGCTCGCACAAATCTTCGTCAGGCAGATTGGCGTCAAGCGGCACCGCCACGCTTCCGCTGCCCACAATACCAAAATATGCCACCACCCATGAATAGGAAGTTGGTCCAATGACCGCGATATGCTTTCCCTGCTCACCGAGCGCGTCCAGAACCGCAGAGAAACATTCTGAATCATTTTTAAACTGTGTGTAAGTTTTCGCTTCAACCTTTACTTCCTTTTTGCCGCCGTCCCCGCTGTCCTTTACCTTGTAACGAAACGCGTCCTGCGCGCCAAAATTCTGCTCTGCCCCCACCAGCAGCTCTCGTATTGTATGATATGTTTGACTCATCTTTTACCAAGCCTTTCTTTGAAAATCAGACTATTCAGCACAGAGTACGGCTTTCAGGAAAAGGAGATCAGGCTGCACGCAGCAAAGTGCCCACAGCCATGAGAGCGCTGACTGAATAGTGACAATTAATAATGATGCCTTAGGAAATTCTCTCCAGATACTCTACTGCTTCCTGCACTGTGCGGATATTTGCCGCCTCCTCAACTTCTATTTCCAATTCAAGCTCTTCCTCAAGCTCGCCGAGCATACTCATAAAGTCAAAAGAGCTAAACCCTAAATCCTCCATAAAACGGGACTCCGGTTTAATATCCTCCCGCTTCACTTCTACATAATTTGTGATGATACCTGCTACCTTATCAAACATTGCCAATCCCTGCCTTTCTATACCACTTCATCATCCATTCACCGCTCTGTTCCAGTTTATCATAAATGCGATTGTATTTCACTACATTCCTAAATCAGTTTAATCACAGCGCCAATTGTCAAGTTCGGATTCTCGATTCCCTTGAACATAATCTTGCACATATAGTAATAAAACAGCTCAAGCGTCTCTCTGCTGTACGCCTTTACCTGATGCTCAAAGCTAAAGTCCAGACCATTGTCCTCCGGTCTGTGCATCACAGTCAGATAGAGACCATCCGCATAGTATCCATTTCCATATCTCTTTGTCTTGTAACGGATATCGCCCAAATCAACCAGACCCTTTTCGCGCAGCGTCGCAGGCTGGTATGTGAGCGCCACCGTCTCATACCCCATTCCAAGAGGCGTTTGATAGACCTCCCTCTTATAGTTCATGCACTCCACCGGGTCAAAATTCACGTAGCGGAACACCTCATTCTGCTTGTCCCTGATTTCATGAATTCCCTCCAAAAAGGTCTTATCCTCAGGAATAATTGTCCGAAACGGAAAACTGTGGATACGTGTACCGCCGGATTTCTTCTCAAGAAGCGTTGCCCTGCGCGCATACGCAACCATCATGGAAACATCATCACAACTGTTCATCTTCTGCAAGTATGTGCGGATACCCATAATGAGCAGACACTGCAATGAAATGTGCTGCTCCTCGCAGAATTTCATCAGACGCTCCGTCGGTTCTCCTTCCAGATGAAAAATGTCAATATCAGCCACAAAACTGTCTGATCCTGTAGGCGCCGCCCTGAGATTGGGATTCTTTAATTTACGTCTCGCATCATCCAGCCGTTTCCTTCCCTCAATACCATTGTAGATTGGCTCAGGCGCCTCAAACAATTTGTGAAAATACTCCCGATCGCGCACCGATGCTTTACTGCCCGCCTCATAGGCAAAATCCTTCTCGATCTGCTCTACATAGGAACGCATGTCAGCAGGATATGGCACATTCTCAAAGTTTGCATTGCAGTACAGCTCTATGACATCCTTCATAAATCCGATCAAAGACTGTGCGTCAAGGAATCTGTGGTCGCCCACAATGTACATTCCCTGAAAACCGTCCGGCGTCTTGATGATGACAATCTTGTTCATCGGCTCGTCCTGTCCAAACGGAACGCGCGTCCACGCTGTCATCTCGGCTTCTGCCTCCTCCATGGTCTTGCCCGTGAAATCCACGTACTCAATCTCACGATCCTCCTTGTCCACGATATACTGATACCACTGCTTCTCCTTCTCGTCGTAAACGAGTCTGGCACGCATGGACTCACAGCGTTCATACGCCTTGTAGATTGCCTTGCGCAGCTCATCAACATTCAGCTCAAACTCGATGGTGAGACTGCTGCCGACATTGAGAATCTCCTTCCCCGGACAGTAGTCTGCATAGTAAAAATGATACTTCTGTGCGGCTGTCAACGGATATGTCTTGAATCCTTTTCTTGTTTTCATTCATTTCTCCTTTTCTGGAACTATATGACTCATCATTCACTACATGATTTCATCAAAAAACTCATTTAATGCCTGCTCATATTTCTCAGTGTCTTTATAATAGCTCTCCGCGTGCGCAGCGCCCTCCACAATCAGCTTTTTCTTTGGCGACGCACAGCAGTCATAAATCTCATTGCACATATGCGTAGGTACAAAGGTGTCGTTCGAGCCGTGAATAAACAAAATAGGAATTTTTGCATGTGCCACCTCACGCTTTGCGTTGCACTCATCCATACCGTAGCCTGCAAGTTTCTTGTTCATGATGTCTGCTCCCTGAATCACCGGAAATGCCGGCAGATGATACATTGAATTGAGCACATGCGTAAACACCTCCTTGGGTGATGTGAAGCCGCAGTCAGAGACAATGCCCTTCACCTGTGCCGGCAGCTCGAGTCCGCTTGTCATCAAAACCGTCGCGCCTCCCATCGAAGTTCCGTGGAGAACAATCTCAACGTCCTCTCCAACCTCCTGAATCAACCAGTGAATCCACACAAGCGCATCTTTCCTGTCAAGACAGCCAAATCCAATGTACTCCCCTTCGCTCTCGCCATGTGCTCTCGCATCCGGCAGCAGCATCGCATACCCTCTCTTGAGATAGTAGTCCGACAAGCCAATATAGTCTGACATTCCTTTGCTCGTATAGCCGTGAAAACAGATTACTGCTTTTTTCTTACCGGCTGCCATCTCCGTCTTGTCCACATATTCCTCCAGCGCCGGAAAAAAAGTCGCATGAAGCTTCAGATTGTCGAATGACATCTGCGATATCTCTCTGTGGTCCTGCGCCAGCATAAATGCTTTTCTCTCCTGCAAAAGCGGCGCATACTGGTTCCAGTCCGTCCCTGCCATCTTCATCGTCCGCTCAACCTTGGCGTTGTTCCGCTTCATTGTCCTTCTGTAAAAATATGCTGTCTCACCCACACCTGCCGCTGCAAGAACCCCCAGACAGGTCATTGTATTTTTGAGTATTCCCATTGCTTACGCCTCCACTCGGTTATTCAGCCTTTTTGTCAGCTGCTTCCTTCTTCGCTTCTTTTTTAGCCTCCTTGGCTTCCTTCTTTGCTTCCTTCTTCGCCTCTTTGGCTTCCTTCTTCGCCTCTTTTTTCTTGCGCTGGATAATGTCGTTGAGCTTTAATGCCTTATCAATATTTCCCTCAACTCTGAGTTTCTGTGTCGTGAACGCCCAAACAGGGTCCATCTCACCCTCCGCAATCTTTCGAAATACCTCTGGTGTGCTGATAAACATCGCATCTCTGTCGTAAAACTCATATGGCTCCACAAAGAGCACGCCGTCTTTTACTTCCACGTAAAACGCGCCGCCTGCTTCCTCGTCCTCGATATTGAACTGATAAGCGAGATGCTCCTGAATATCGCTCACATCTGCTCCCATAAATTTGCCCTTAATCTCATAAAAAAAATCTGCGTATGTCATCTTCTTTCCTCCACTACTTTCATTCTAAATATTGGTAAACTTTATGCGGACTGCCGACGGCAAAAATCATCTCTCGACGTTTTCCGACCCGCAGTCGATTTATGTTTCTTCTATCCTATCACATTTTTCGACCAGCGGTCAAGTATATTTCCCCCAAAATTTGACGCCGTTTCTTACTCTTTTTTGTGACAATATTTACAATTGTTCCCCCGCAGGAAACGTGCTATACTTATTTTAATTACCCTTATATCTGAGCATGCCGCTCACGTACTTCCTGTTCCATATAAGTTGACCCGTATATCATCTACATCATCATAGAGAGAAAGGTGGCATCGTCCATGCCTGACACAAAAAAGAATGAAAAAAAATACGACCTGATACTGGACGCACTCCAGCAGCTTCTCGAAGATAAGAAAATACAGAGTATCTCTGTCAGTGAAATTGCACAGAAGGCAGGGATTGGAAAGGGGAGCATCTACTACTATTTCCCCTCCAAAGACGCCATACTGGACGCACTCATAGAACGCAGCTACGAGAAACCGCTCCTCACTGCCCAGAATCTTGCCGCGCAGACAGAAGTTTCGCCCTTTGTGCGCATGGCAATGCTGTTTCAGGCATGCCAAAATTCCTCCGCGGCATTTATCCAGCAAAACGGCAGTTCGTCAGATACTGCCAGCGCGCAGGATCTCGCTTTTTTACATCATAAATATCTGTCGCATGTCGTGTCGGAGCTAAAGCCTGATTTGACAGAAATTATCAAGCAGGGCATCCAAAATGGTGAAATCCATTTCGACTACCCTGCTGCCCTTGCAGAAATTGTGCTGATCGTGATTGCTGTCAAGCTGGACAACTCCCTGCTGCCCTCCACGCCCAAAGAGACGGAGGAGACGTTGAAGGGACTCATTTCCTTGCTTGAAAAAGGGACGGAGGTCGCACCCGGAACGCTCAGCTATCTGTCTCTGGTGCCCTTTGTATAAAACCTCCATACAATCGAGCAGGGGAAAAATCTTTCCCCTGCTTGCATGCGCATTTCCTTCTCACGGCATTGTCCGCTGTAATTTTTTCACCAGATAGACAAATTCATCCTTGTAGTCATCCTCGTCGGTATCCACCCTCCCCAGCAGTTCGCGGACATTTTCAAAAGAAGCCTCCCCCTTGTACGCGCTGTCTCTCACGATCAGCCCAAACTCTGCAACTGCCGCCGCAAAATAGAAATCCTCTGACGGCTCTTTTACGGGATATTCTTTCAAGATACTCTCTTCCTCCTCCGGCTCCTTGTAGCGTATTTTCAGATTCAGCCACTCTCCATTTTTGACACCAGTGTCATTTTTATTATCCTGATACTTTAGTGTACTCTCTTGGAATTTTATGGATTTTTCTTTTTTCTACGCGCTAAAACAACTGCGTCATTCCCCCTACTAATATCAGCCTGTTATCGTCATATATTTCAGGAAACTGGCTCATGCTCAGCGGGTTCGTGCCGCGCCCTGCCTCAATCGTGTAGCCGGGACGGTTGTATGTCTCGATAAACCAATCCTTGTACCCCGCATAACCTGACGCGTAGGGTGTCTCCTCCACCTGATAACCGCTCACCTTTCCAAAATATTCCGCGATACGCCTCGAGCGCGCTGGTTCATAGTCAAGATATTTCCAATATATCACCTCACCCTGCGTATGATACGCCAGAATCAATTGAAAATCATGGGCCGTCGTAAAATGATACATGTTGATGCTCTCCACCGCTGAGAGCGGCGCTTCTCCGACAAAATCCCTCGGCGCCGGCGACGTATACCCCTGCGCAAACTTAATATCCCTTGCATTCTCCCAGCCCGCCGGAAACTGTAAGTTCAAATCCACGCCGTTTATATTTGCCTTCCAGCCATCAGGGTACGGAATTGTCGGATAATCCGCTGCGATTGCCATCGTCTGTTCGAGATACTCCTCACTGCGTATCATGCCATTCACAAGATCTGCGCCATCTGGATTGACCATCGGAATCAAAAACAGACTATATTGCTGAAACAGCTCCTTGGTATCCTCCCCGTAGAGGTCCTCTCCCTCCGCATACGCTTTGGCATACGCCTCCGCAAACTTTAATAAAATCGGTGTCGTGATCCACTCGTTTGCATGAAAGCAGGCATTGTAACAGACCTGTGTCTCCCCCTCGCCAAATTGCAGATAACACACTTCCCTGCCCATGACGCTCTTCCCTATACACCCCGAAATCAAAAACGGATAGCGCACCTTTAAGCCCTCCAAGATCAAGTCTGTAAGACTTGACGTGTACGGCACCTGCTCATCCACAAGCGCAAAAGAAAAAGGAACGTAAATCCGCGTTCCTATCTGTAAATTCATGGCATCAAGAGACGGATTTGCCGTCAGTATAGCTGACACCAGTGTATCGTATGTATCGGCAATTCCCCACAAGGTTTCCCCCGCCGTAATCACATGCGTCGTATAACCGGAAAGATAAGGCGTCAGCCTCGCCCACACTGCCCTGTCCACATAGCAGCCAACGCCCTCCCCCATAAATGCTTTTAGCGCGTTGCAGGTCTCCCTGTTGAACTGCCCGCTGATCTCCTTCAAATAGCCTGCCCGTTTCAGCGCCAACTGTAAATACTGCACCGCAACACCTACATCGCCAACATAAATATTTCTCATAAATTCCTGTTTCCATCAATCCTTGTATTTCTATAATCTATGCCGGCAATCAGCGAATCATACATTTAAATAATCTTGCACAGACTCTCCTGAATCCCCTTTACGACCTCTGGCTTATTCATAGAATACACATGGATATGCTTGATTCCGTTGGCAATCAAATCAATAATCTGATCTGTGGCATAGATGATGCCCGCCTGCTGCATCGCCTCTGGATTCTTGCCAAAACAGTCCACAATACTCCGAAAACGCATCGGCACATTACATCCGGACAACCTCACCGCACTTTGGAGCTGCGAAGGTCTGGTAATCGGCATGATGCCCGGAATCACCGGAACCCCAATCCCCGCCTCACGCACCCGGCAGAGAAAATGATAGAAAATATTGTTGTCAAAAAACATCTGCGTCGTCAGGTATGCACAGCCCGCATCGACCTTTTTCTTGAGATTTAAAATATCCTCCTGCGCATTCTCCGACTCGACATGCCCCTCAGGATAACACGCCCCGCCGATGCACATGCCGCCAAATGCCTGAATATCTTCCACCAGTTCCGACGCATAGCGATATTCTGTAAAAGGGTCCCCCTCAAAATCCTTTGGTCTGTCGCCGCGCAGTGCCAGCACATTCTCTATGCCCGCCTCCCTCATCTGCGTGAGCGCCTGACGGATTCCCTCTTTCGTCGCGCCGACACAAGTTAGATGCGCAATCGTTGTGACACCGTATTCCTCCTGTATTCCCTTGGCAAGTTTTAAGGTATTGCCGCCTGTACTCCCGCCTGCGCCGTAAGTCACGCTCATATAGCTGGGCTTTCGTTTTGCGACACCGTAGGCCGCCTCTTTCACAGATTCATAGTTTGCTGTCACCTTCGGCGGAAAGACCTCAAAGGACAATGTTACATCATTTTTCAATAGTATTGTATCTATTTTCATCTCTTATGCTTCCTCTTCTTATCTAAACTTTTCTAAATGATTTTATCTATTTTTCTCGATCTAATTTTTCCTCAAATACTTCTTCCGGCACGGGCTTACTATATCTGTATCCCTGTGCCACATACGCGCCAATCTCCATCATGAGCTCTGTGTCATTCTCATTCTCAACACCTTCACACACCACCTGCGCATCCAAGTCCTGCGCGAGATTGACAATATTTTTCATAATCTTCACCTGACGCACACGGTTCTCGTTATTTAACAGAAACGAGCGGTCCAGTTTAATGACGGATGCCGGAATCTGCTCAAATACGCCCAGCGATGAATAGCCCGAGCCAAAGTCATCAATTGAGAGCCGAATCCCCTTCTTGCGCAGAAGCTCTACCGTCTCCTTGACCTTGTGCTGCTGGAGCTCCTCCACAACGAGCGTCTCCGTGATCTCGACCTCTATGTACTCCTTGGGAATCCGGTATTTGTCCATCATCGCCTCGAACTGTTCTGGGAAATTGTCTTTAATAAAATGGATTCTTGAAAAATTACAGGAGATAGGAACTACCTTTTTCCCAGCGTCCATTCGCCGGCGCAGAAGCTTACATGCACATTCCATGACAAAGAAATCAATCTCTGTGATGCGCCCTGTCTGCTCATAGTAGGGAACAAAATACCCCGGCGCTTTGATCGCACCGTTGTCTGTCGGGTCTTTAAAGCGAACCAGCGCCTCCGCACCCACAATCTGTTCACTCCTGATATCGACCTTAGGCTGATAGAACGCCACAAAGTCCTTATTGATCTCCACCGCCTCGAGAAGCTTCTCCCTGTCGTGATGTTCCTTTAACTGTACGCGCAGATTTTCATCGTAAATCCGAATCTCATTGCTATAGCTGTTTTTCAGCAAATCTGACGCCTGTATCGCATAGGAAATAGACACCTGTATATCATTGCTCCCCGGTGTGATACAGCAGACGCCCATCGTAACCGGCATACGCATGTCCGCCGCCTCGAATATACGCTGTGCAATCCGGTCCTCCAGTTTTGCAAGCCGCAATTCAAGCTGCTCTAACGTGTCATATGCCACAAATAACACGAAATTATCGCCGTGGCTTCTCGCGTAAAGCTCTTTGTCGCCGTCAATGTTCTCCGATAAAACCTGAACCATCAGTTCAAGAATTTTCTGCCCTGCATACCAGCCGTAGAGCGTATTGTAACGCCGGAATTGACAGATATCCATATAGGCAAGCGCATATTTTTGATTCTTGTCCGATGTAAGCCGAAGCTGTGCACGGTATTTCAGATAATTCAAATTCCAGATATTGAGCTCTGCATCTTTATACATCAGCTTCTGTATGCGCCTGCTGTCGCGCAGCATGTGTAGCATCACGAGGACAATCGCCGCCGCAATCAACACGATAATGATGATAATCAACACACTGTGCGCCCTGATAAAACTTTCCACGCTGTTTTTGGCAAAGAGATTATCCTTTAGCATATAATCACTCACCATCTTGTCGCTCACTTCCAAAAGCTCTTTGTTCAGAATACCCAGTAACGGCGCAGCCGTATCCGCCTTCACCGCCATATAAATGACATGCGTGTCATTTAACACACTCCGTATTTCCAGTTTATTCAAGCGCAGATTCGAGCCGAGGAGATACTCTGACAGATAGCCGTCGCAGATCGCCGCATCCGCCTTGCCCTGATTGACAGCGCGCAGACATTCCAGTTGTGAGTCAAAGAATAAAATCTCGGCGTCCTCATTCACCAGCGACGCAATGTTCTCCTCCTCATTTCCATTTTTGACAGCAGCCAGTGTGCCAATCTCATTTGCCTTGCTGTCGCGGTCCATGATAATGACATGCGGCACTTTCGCATACGCTTTGGTCACAGCAATCCCAGCATTGCGCATACTCTTAGGCGTATCTCCGCAGTAATTCAACAGATCAATGCTGCCATCAGCCAACGCCTGCTTTGCCTCCTCCATATTTGCCATCTTGACATAGGTAAAATTCAGTCCTGTAAGCACTGAAATCTCATCCAGCACCTGCTTGGTCAATCCATGATACGCCCCCTCATTCTCATACGAAAACGGATAATACCCATCAAAGTACCCCACTGTAATGTCCTTCTTCGCCTCAATGTATTCCTTCTCATCATTTGTCAGCAAGATCGTCTGATCCAGCCTGCTGTCATAATACTTGGTGATCAGCTCATTCTCCAAGTCAGGACGTTTCATCTTGATATCCGCAATGCCTTGATTTAATTCCCGCATCACCTCATCATTGCCCTTATAGGAGATGTAGTAAATCGGCATCGGCGCAAACCTGCCGACAATACGCTGCCCGTCTCTGATTTCCGTGAGGGAATGCACCATCGCGTCAATCTCTCCCGCATCAAGTGCCGCGTGGAGTTCCGCCGTGCTGTCGTATTCCTTGACCTTGGGATTGTGCACGCCATGATCTGCAAGATACTCATAAAATTCTTCTTTTCTGACATACGTTTTCACCACGCCAAACGCCGCCTTCTCCATCGCGCCAAAATCCTCATAAGGCAGCGCACTGCCACGGTTCACTGCGATCGTGCCAAAGGTGTACCCGCTTGCCAGATTCGCGTATTGATAGATTTCAGCCCGCTTGCTGGAATACTGTGCCGAACCGACTAAATCAATCTCTTTGTCCGCCAAAAGCTGCAACGCAGCATCCCAGCTCTCACACTCCACATACTCAATCTCCCAACTGACATAGTCACACAATGTCTCCAGATATTCGACATCCATGCCATAATACATGCCGTCCTCATTCTTCTCGTGAAAGCCATCCATCGGAAAAAATCCAACTTTTATAACGCGCTTCTGCGCTCCCTGTACCTGCGGTACGCCAAAGAATCCACCCATGCTGCCAACACACACAGACAGCAGCATGACCGCACACAGCAGCCCAGTCCAGCTTTTTATCAATCTTTTTCGTTTGTAATCCATCGTTATACCCCTTGCATGCCACAACACACCTATCAACTAAAAGTACTATTTCAGCGCATGTCCGAGTTGTAAACTGCACGCTCTGAACAAAATATCCTGTTATATTATATCATGCGCGAAAACTTTTTCAAATAGTATTTTCCTCCATACAGCCTTCTTGCGCACCGCCAAGCGCCGCAACCCTCCCTACAATAATGACCGCTGGCGCCTGCATTGCTGCTTCTGCGGCCTTCTCTGCAATGTCAGCGAGGGTTCCGCGCACCACCGCCACCGACGCATCAAAGGTTCCATGAACCACTGCTGCCGGAGTTGCTGCCTCTTTGCCAGCATGAATCAACCCGTCCGCAATCTGGCGAAGCTGCCCAAATCCCATCAGAAATACCAGCGTTCCTTCAAGGCGGGCAAGTGACGCAAAATCAAGCTTCGAACACAGATCTGCTGCCTGTCCTGCCAAATGTCCCGTAATCACATGAAAACTCCTGCTAATCTCCCTGTGCGTCACCGGAATCCCCGCAAACGCCGGAATCGCGACACAGGAGGTAACACCCGGAACATACGCCGCGGGAATCCCTTCGCTTCGAAGTGTCATCATCTCCTCCATGCCTCTGCCAAACACAAACGGGTCGCCCCCCTTTAGCCGCACGACCAGACCGCCCTCCCGCGCCTTCTGAATCAAGAGCTTTTGAATCTGCTCCTGCGCCATGCTGTGCCTGCCGCTGCGCTTTCCCACATAAATCCGCTCACAGCGCTCGGAGGCATACGCCAGAAGTCTCTGATCTATCAAGTCATCATACACAAGCACCCGCGCCTGCCGTATCGCGCGCAGTCCCCGCACGGTAATCAGGTCAAAGCTGCCGCAGCCCGCACCGACCAACAGCACGCCTTCTATATGGCCCGCCTCCTCACCGTGCGCATAAGCTTCCAGCCTGCGCATCGTCTCCCGCTCGTCAAATACCGCATTCGTGTCCATGCACACCCGCGCCGTATCCTTTAGAAATGCAGCACGTCTGCCCGTATCCTTCACATGCGCCTTTGCCAAGGGCCTGAGGCTGCCCAGATACGCAAGAATTGTATCCATATCGGCGGGTATCATGGACACGACCCTGCTTCTTAGTTCCGCTGCCACCTCTGGACTTGTCCCCTCCGTCGAGATGCCGATACTGAGATTTCCTTCCTTCACAAGCGACGGAAACAAAAAGCTGCATGCCTCCTTGTCATCCACCACATTGACAAGAATGCCACGCTCCCTGCAAAGCCTGCCAATCTCCGCATTGACTTTCGCATCATCTGACGCCGCGATGACAAAGAACATCTCGTTCAAATCCGACGGCTCAAACGCTCTCTTTATGACACAAATGTCATTTTCCAGCGCTGTCTGCTCCATCGCCTCCGACACCTCCGGCGCCACGATTTGCAGCTTTGCCTCATAAGGGAGCAGTTTTTGCAGCTTATGCAGCGCGACTCTGCCGCCGCCTGCGATCAGTCCATTTTTTCCGCCTATATCCACAAAAAAAGGAAAATATGCCATTGCAACAACCTCTCAATCCCCAAAATCCCAGCACTGTACAACAGCTCTGGCATTATAACCATGCCGCTTCGCTTACTGCTCAGCGCTCAGAAAACACCCAGCCTGTGCAGCGCCTCCAAAATGGCATAGATCGCAGGCTGGTGTATCATATAGATCTCAAAAGAATGCCTGCCCAGCCATTCCACTGGACGCAAAGCGCCTTTTTCCATAAGCTGCATCGCCTTTTTATCCGCAAGCAGACGATATGTAAAATATCCCGCCAGAAACAAAAACAGCCATGGAAACAGCGAAAAATAGTCCGTCGAATAAAAGCCCGGCTGTGTAAATCCAAGATATGTCATCAAAATATTCCGATACAGTCCCGCCGGAAGCGCCACAATATTCCAATCCTCAAATCCAAGCCAGCCATCGTTAATGTTCCTCGTCAAAAAAAACAGCCCGAAGCTGCCAGCTATTCCCACCGCCGCCGGAAGCCTTTGCAGCCATCTGTCAAACACCTGCATCAACAGCATACAGGAGCCTATGAGCGTCAGTACGCCAAAGACAACTCTGCTCTGCGGCATCACCGCCAACGTCACTAGCGTGATCACCGCACCGCCCAGAAATACAATGATTCCCCGTCTGCGCGCGCGGCTGCCAAGCGACCAGCAAAAACCGGACAAAAAGATAAACGTCCAGCAAATTCCCTGCTGCCAGACATACGCCCCCTTCGATTGATACCAGTTCCAGTCAAGCTGATAAATATAGACCAAATCCCAAATCATGTGATATGCGATCATATGAAGCAGCGCTATGCCGCGGACGCCGTCCAGCTTTTTGTATCGTTTTTTCTTTTGATTTTGCTTCAATTTCTTCCTATCTCCATCCTGTCAAAACGTCATAAGCCCATTTTAGCATTATATCTTTGGGATGTCTATACAAAAAAGAGGGCTCTCATTTTCAGAAAGTCCTCTAGTTACTTTTCACACCCACGCCAAATTTGGGCATTATGATGAAATTTAAAAAAATTTAATCCACATAAAATTCGTGGAAAATACAGAATTGTGGGCATGTCATTTTATATTGCATTCTGTGTGGATATTTTTTTACAAAACATCTGTATCTGACAGTGTTGTATTGTTTTTTGTCCCGTCATTTTTACCAATACGCTGAGTTATCCACATTTGCATTTTCCCAGTAAAAGTACTATACTTTTTTTGAAAAAGAAGGTGGCATATGGAACGGCAGGGATCATACAAAAAAACTTTGGAAGAACAGGAAGGGCAAATCCAGGAAATGGAGCGGATGATATCGCTCCTGGAAGAGGAAAACAGCCTGCAGCGGCAGCTTATTGAAAGGCTGCGGGAAGAAAACGATGTGCTGGAAAAGCATGCACAGAAATATCTGGAAACGATGCGTAAGATGTTAGAGGACATTCATCAGTAAAAGCGGGGGTATTCATGCGGATAAATTTTGAATCATATTCAGCGCTCCAATACAGGAACCGGGCGCTGTCCAGGCAGGTTGAAGAATTTAAATCCGGGGAAAAGTATGTGATGATGGAGGCAGATTACAAAAAGCTGCTGCGTTTCCATAACCAGGAAATGAAACGGATGGAACGTGAACTGGCTAAAGCACACAGTGAAACCATAACTGTCCGCAGATACTGGAGCGAGGTTATGGATGACCTGGATAAAGAACACCAGGCGGAAGTGTCACGTCTCCTCGCGAAAATAGAACGGCTGGAAAAAGAAAAACTGGACCTTGCCAGGCAGAGAGATAATACAAAGGATAAACTTAAGGAACGCACACAGCAGTATTACAGCGTGGCAGCGGAACTCGAAGAGGAACGCGGGAAAAACAAAAAACTGACTGCGCAGTTAAACAAAAATTTTGAGAATTCTTCCATCCCGTCCTCAAAACAGAAAGCAGGGAAGAAAAAGATCCCAAACAGCCGTGAAAAAACAGGGAGGAAGCAGGGCGGACAGCCGGGCCATAAAGGCCATACCCGTAAACAGCATGTACCAGATATTACATATGAAATACCAGCCCCAGCTGAATATGCAGATAATCCGGACTATTATGAAACCGGGAAGATCATCCGCAAGCAGAAGATCAGCGTCATACTGAATGTGCAGATCGTTGAATACACCACAAAGGAATACCGGAACCGGAAAACCGGTGCGCGCGTACACGCCCTTTTTCCGAAAGGGTATGTGAATGAAGTGAATTATGACGGGACTGTCAAAGCGCTGGCATTCCTTTTAGGGAATGAGTGCGGGGTTTCCCATGGCAAAATACGCAGGCTGCTGTCAGAACTGACAAATGGAGAGATTGAAATTTCGGACGGCATGATCAATGGCCTGTGCGCGGAATTTTCCGCCAGAACAGGCCGGGAAAAAACTGAGATCATCAAAAAGCTGATGACATCCCCGGTTATGAACGTGGATTTCACCAATGCGTCGGTAAACGGGAAAAGCGCGCAGGTGCTGGTACTGGCGTCGCCATCCGCTGATGCTGCGCTGTATATAGGAAGGGAGAAAAAAGGACATAAAGGTGTGAAAGGGACTCCCCTGGAAAACTATGCGGGTACGATTGTCCATGACCATGACACAACTTTTTATAAATACGGGACAGGCCATCAGGAATGTACACAGCATGATATCCGTTATCTGACCGGGAGCATACAGAATGAGGCGGAACTGGAATGGAACAAACAGATGCTGGAGCTGTTCCGAAAAATGCTCCATTACCGCAACAGCCTGTCAGAAAACGAAGGCCTTTCCCCAACCATTGTTTCAGAACTTGAAGCAGAATATGACAGGATACTGGAAACAGCAGAGAAAGAGTACACGGATGAGCCGCCAAATGATTATTACAGGGAAGGATATAACCTGTTCTTACGTCTCAGGAAGTATAAAGAGAACGAGCTGCTGTTCCTGCATGACAAACGTGTTCCCGCCAACAACTCTTTATGTGAAAGGCTGGCCAGAGTATATAAAAGGAAACAGAAACAGGCGGTTACCCTGCGCAGTCTGAAAAACCTGTGCTATATCTGTGACAGCTTAAGCATTGTATACCTGCTGCGTTCAAATGAAGAAAATGTATATCAGAAAATCGCAGAAATATATGGCCGCGAACGTCCTCCAAAATCAGAAGGGAAAACCGATGCTACAGCTTAACACTGTAGCATCGGCGTATTGTTATGCCTAAATCTGGTGTGGGTGTGAAAAGTAACGTCCTCTAGTTTCTTTATGTAGTTAAGCCAGCCTCTCCCTCCGCCTTGATAATCCATTCCAGCTTCTGTACATATACGCGGTACTCTGTGATTCCCATTTCCTGTAATTGTTTTTCAATCTCCTTATAATAGAAGCTACAGATGATAAGATGGCGCTTTCCCTCTGGAATTTCAAGGATTTTGTCAGGTTCTCGGATTTCTATGCCCATTCTCGAGCGCCCCCACTTATTCTCATCATTATCCACCAAAAATACAGGGCGATATCTGCTGCCCCATTTTTTCATGTAATCCTCAAACATCATGCCTGAACCAAAGAGAATAATCTTCTTTCCTCTGCTGCCCTCAAACATTCCTGTTAATTTCTGTAAATACTCTCTATAAGAATGCTCTGGGTCATAGATGCCGGTGTGCTTGGGTTTTCGTTCCTCCTCTGGCGGAAACTTCATGTAATCCCTGCCCAGCGTCATAAAAAGATAGTTCTCATATCCAGCAGGTACTGGAATTCTTCGTCCCTCAAATTCCAGCTCGGCTGTCGTCTCGAAATCGGCAGCGTTTAAAATTCTGTGCTTTCCAGCCCCTGTAAAGACTGCCACATCTTTTGAAGGAGTTGTATAGAGACGCATTGCCCTGTCTAGTTTTTTGCACAAGTGTTCATAGGGAATAAAATATGACACAAGTGTCATAAATTTACAAACCAGTAATGGAAGTTGGTCAAACCGTTTCAGCTCATTTCCATACACTTTTGCATACAGCCATCGACATGCTCGCTTAATTTTACGTTCCTTAGCAGCCAGTTTTTTCTCATCAGCAGTGCAATAGTCCACCGGCAGAATGTCTATCCAAATGCCCAAATTACAAGCATGTCCCAACTCCCGCTCAGTGATGCCCGCAGTCTCACTGTTTCGCAGCTTTGTCAGACCGCAAAAAAAGCAGTTGCGGTCAGTCCACATTGTCTGCAAAAAATAAGGCTCACTTAGCTCTTGCGGCGCTATTTCGAGAAATTTGTCATAGTCCCTGCGCAGCATACCGATGTCTAAATCGTCATCCCACGGGATAAAACCTTTATGGCGAACAGCGCCAAGAAGGGTGCCGTGAAGCAGAAAATAGCGGATATTATGCTTTTTGCAGATAGCGTCTATCGTGTCCAGCATGGCAAGTTCCACCTGCCAAATTTTGCGCATCTTCTCTGGAATTTTATATTCATTCACACTGGTAATCTTGCCGAGCTTGATGTAGTTGCCGCTGCCGGCAAGATGAATTTCAATGTCATCTTCGATATCAGCGGAGAACTCGATTCTGTTGTGGTGCTGGTCCTCGTAGACGCCGCTGTACGAAACTTTTAACATTTTTCCTGTAATGATATAATTGGCACTATTTTGATATTCTTGCATATCTGCTCCCTTATTTTTGCAATCTTCTTCATGTACGTACTACAATTCAAGCTTGACAGTAAAGCTTTTAATGCAGAGTTTTATTGCAGACTTTTCTTCACCGCCTTATGCACCTTCTCACCGCAGGTTCCATCTAAGTTCGCGGCATACTCACTGTAGACTTTTCGCTGCTGGGTGTTGAATCTTTGAATCCTTCCCGCTGTCATCGCATCAATGAAATCAGCCAGTGTGTGATATCTGTCCTCTCTGCTCTTGACTGAGATTTCAAATTTCTCATACAACTCTTCGATTGTAAATCGCTCTTTTAACTCAGCATAGTCATATCCAATCTGTATCTCTGTGTACTGGTGTGTATCAATGTTAAGCTTTAGCATACAGCCATCCGCAGAAGTTACAAACGCGATTTCATTGTAATCTTGATGGATAAAACTATCCCAGTCTGTAAAAACGGTGTTGTTAATATTCCCCCATAGATTATCAAAAATCCCTTCCTGCGGTTCTCGGATATGGTCCTTCCAATTCATTTCATATACTGATATTTCCAGTGTATCCCTGTCAATTTCCAGCATTTGATTTCCAAGTTGCGGCACTAACAAAAGATGATTTTTCGCCATCCAGAAACCTCCGAACGGATGATTCTCATCCCGCGGATTCAGACGATATTCAAATTCTTCTGGAAACTGGTCTATTTCTCGTTCCTCATCTGTCACTGGATTCCAAAACATCAGCCGGGCTCCTTCATACATTTGAAGTAAAAAACCTCCATTTACATCAGTTATGGCACTATATGTATCTTCTTCTTTTCCTAAATGCATGATTTCATATTTAAATGTATCCATATGCCAGACAAGGACAGCGTTTGTCTGCATCAACGGTAAATACCAGCACCCGTCCTTTACCATACCACTGCCAAAATATCCCCTGCCATCTGCAAACTCCTTTCCTTCACTAAGTTTCCGCACATCCTCAAACACCTGACGGTGGTAGATATATTTTTTCTTTGCATTACTATATTGTACAACCGCTGGGTATTTAATCGGCAATATGATAAATTCATCCTCCCAGAATAAGATACTCCCCATATTTTCCCACGCAAGTGCATTTGGCAGCTTTACGAAGTTGAATTTCCCTGTCTCCACATCATACTCTGCAATCGAATTCATACAGTTTGGAGAGCATATTATTTTCCCATGATAACTGTAGATGCTGCTCACCAAACCGCCCTGATTCTTCTTATATCCCGGAATCGAATCAACGATATGAACTTTTCCATTTTCCATATCCAGCGTACATAACGCATTAAACTGATAAGAAAATGTCCAGTTCTCCCCACTGCACTCCACAACATTACAAAACAAAGACGCACAGTATTCTACCTTCGACAATACCTTGTCAATTTTCATGTCCAAAATAAAAAGCGGCTTTCCCGTCACATAAAACAAATCCAGTGCTGATGATGTTGCCTCTCCTATATACGCGTCACACAATGCAATCGTCTGATCCATATCTGCTGTCTGATCAAACACACCAATCCTTTTCTGTTTAAACCGCTGTACAATCTGCAGATACCAATGCAGATATTGAGGACGCATAGATTGTAAGGTAGATTCCATCAGCGGATGCGGTCTCCATATCAGCGCTGCATCGGTGCGTTCCTCAAAACATTTGATTACATATTCAATTTTTTTTAAGGAAGCTTCTGTGTCTTTTAACAGAACCGACAGGCTGGTATTATAGAAAAATTTTACTTTTCCGCCTAAAATGCCTTTCCATTCCTCCGGCATTTCCACACCGCTTTTCTGATAATTGACCACCCTGTCAAACTTTGGAGATCCCAGGGGCAGCAGTTTCCCTTCAAACTCCTGCCCCTGAAAAAACTTTGCCTGATTCCTTGTCTGAACCACCATGTAATCCATGCTTTTATAAACCGGCAGTTTTTGATGGCTCTCTGGGATATCCTCTCTGAACACACCATACGGCACATAGACCAGTCTGCCAGCATACTGCTTCAGCCTATCAGAATAATACTCAGGATGTACGCTCGTCACCAGGTTAAACCCGTCAAACGGATTATGGATATAGGCAATGTCTGGTCTGCGCTCTGAAAGTTTATACCACTCCCAGGAAATAATGGGAATCTCTGCTGGAAACTGGTTCCCCTCATAGTGCATCTGTCTAAAGCGCCCGCCCCGCTCCACATCGTAGTAAGGAATTGGAACCACATACGCCCGGCAGTCAGGGTCTTTTGCTACCGCAAGATAAATGCTCTCCATGCAGTCCCACATGGAAGCCTTGTATGGGAAAAATACAATCTCATACGCCACTGGCAGATGCCGTATGCCATTCTCGATGTTTAGAAGCAGCCTATCAAACGCCTTCCGCTCCTTTGAAACAGCCGTTTCTCCCGCCGCTGCCGTCTCACTCAGCTCATACAAGTGGTCGCAGAAAGCCTCCAGTGCCGATACTGCCTCTGTGCCTTCCCCCTCGAACTTTTCAATGGTTTCCCCCATAGAGATTGCCGCCTGCTGTCCCTGTTCCAAAAGTTCCAGCAGATATTCACTTGTATTCCGCACACATGCCTGCAAGATTTCGCTGCACAGCTCCTTCATGGTCTGGACTAGCTCCAACAGATCATTTTTTATATAATTGCGCATATTTCTGTCTACCCCTTTTCTCTCATAATTTATCTGCCTGCCATTGAACCTGGACATTAGGAATCTGAAATGCTTCAATCCATATAGTTTTCTCCCTTCCAACACTCAGCTCTTCCAGCTCACATTGTATCTCTCTGGCTGTCACACTATCCATCACAGCAATCACTACCTGATCATACGACACTTTTTCTATTTCCTGAACGCTGTGCACATTTATCATACCACGCTCCCTGAATGCCGCTGCATTCTTATCTACCCACAATACAACCTCATGATTCTCATCATTTATCAAACGCTGATACAGATCCTGTCCAAATTTTCCAGCGCCATAAAGTACAATCTTCCTCTCAAGTAATCTAATAGGATAAAAAGCCGCTCTTCCGTATTTTCTGCGGAGCTGGACCTGCCTCCATTCGCTGTCCTGACGATACAGTTTTCCTCGTATTGAACCATGCTCCCTTCTGCACTTTTCGACAAAATCCCTTTCTTTTCCAGATGCTCGCAGGATCGAATAATTCAGGTTTGTGCCTTTATAATAATACTCTATCGGCTCATATGTCCTTAACAGAAAAATATCTTCAATCTCCTTATGTGTTAATTTCGGGGCATACTCCGTGTATCCTCTCCCTGATTCACTGCTGGGCATTGACGCAAAAAATTCTAAAACATCCTCTGGCGGCTCTGCTGCTATGATTTCCATATAAGACAACATCGTTTTCATAAAACTGCCTCCTATTGTGCCATCCGCCAAAGCTATCCTGCACATATTTCTTGAAAATTTCAGAATCCCTTCCTCATATTCCTTAAATCCATGCCTGCTCAGTAGCTCTCCCTCCGTTTCCTCCATCACCGGAATTATCCTGCCGCTTACTTCCTTATATCTCTCAGTTTGTCCATGCGGCGCACGGCACATCATCTCAATAATGAGATTATTCTCAAGAAAACCCGGCATAAATACCTCTGGTATTGAATTGTCTGCCAGATGAACCATGTCGATCTTAAAAAAATATGTATAAATTGGTTTCGTATATGTTTCCCGCAGCAGCTCACTCAGACACCCCTGTGTCAGCCCCCCGCCCGAGACGTCCACAAAGGCAAACTGATCATCCGAAACATCCACTTCCTGTGCAAGATACCGCTGCACAAGTTTTCTCTCCTCCTGAAGAGTACGCAGATGATATCTCATAAAATCTTGGTTAGAATACAGTATTCTAACGATATATTCTAACTCCTGACCGCTGATCTCCCTATGCTCTTTATCTAACTTATACACTCCCGGAAGATAAGTGTACAAGCCATCCATTGGAACGTGCATTACTGCCGCCAGCTCGTCCAGTGTTCGGATCCGCTTGTAATGAGACCACCAAATCATCTGATACAGGTTATAATGATTTTCTGACAGCGAAGGCATCCGCCATGCTTTCCTTGAACCATAAATATAGTATGTTTTTACAGCTATATTCCGTTCTGACAATATACAATCCACAATCTTCTTAATCAGATAACCATCCCGCGCAATGAAATAAAGGCGTTCTAAGCCTTTTTTCTCAGCACATATGACAATCCACTCTGCATAACTATACAAAACCGGACCTGCATACCTGCATCCAATATGATATGCTAACTCTCTGCCTTCTTTATCTGTATGGTAGGCTGTACCAATCATCATTTGCAGCCTGTGGTCCTCTCCATATTTTTTCAAAATATTTTCTTCAAGCGGGGTCAACTCCTTTCGCGGCAGATAAATCACTCTGACCCCCAGCGCATAAGGAATTTCCATATCCTGATGTAGATTATCGCCATAGTGTATCCAGTCTCTAAAATCAATCTTTTCCGCCTCCTGTACCTTTCGGTAAAGACTACCTGTTGTTTTCCGCACGCCATAGTCCGATGAGACATACAGTGGTATTGTCGCAAATACTTCATCTACCCTACAAAGCATTCTGCGTATCACTTTTCCCGACAGATACATGTCCGAGATGAGCACTACCCGCTCTCCCTGTTCCACAAGTCCCTTCAGCATTTTAATTGATGCATCAATTCCAACGACGTTATGAAGCTCTGTTTCCTCTTCCGTGCTGCACAAATATTCAATATCATCCTCATTCAAATATCCGCTGACCGCCATTGCCCTGTAAATATCATGGAGTGTCACTTCCTCCACCTGTTTAAAAGATGCAGAATGTCTTGCAAGCTGCTCGCTGTGTATTCTCAGCTCATAAAAGTTGTCAATAATATAGTCTGGCAACTTATTGACCTCCTTTTTTTCTCTCAATTCTGCACCCATTAGTGCAAAAATCCCCTGCGGCAGCGCTGTCCTCCTTGTAATCAGGGTATCGAACACATCAAAACTATACATTTCCCTCAGCCCTCATTTCCTGTACTGCCTCAAACACCTGTCTGGTAAACCATCCATCCCGCACCTTCTCTGCCAGTTTCGAAGCATTTTTACAAAATGTTTCATACTGCGAATAATCCAAGCTATTGATCTCATATATATTTTCTATTAGATATCCCACCTGATACTTACGGATTACATCGGCGACTGCCGCATCCTTCCATGCAATCACGGGCAGTCCAGCCGCCATATAGCAGGAAAACTTGTGCGGCGTATTGTATCTGGTATAGCTGCGCTGCGGCAATGTGTCGCTGGGAGCATCCACCGTTCCGTCCCAGATCAGCCCCAGATCTCCCCTAAGCTTATCCGGCAGAATATCCGCCCTGAAACTGCCGCAGTAGTTTACTTTTTTATTCTTTATCAATGCCTCGCGCTTTCCATAAACGTTCATGCGGAAATTCATCTTTTCCTCTGACAGCTCATATAGAAATGGAGACTTGCTGCTTACCAGATTACCGGCATAGACGACTTCTGGCTCACGGTCCACAGGCGGCTGCCTGTATCTGCTCACAAATGTATCTCTGCAAAGATAGTCGAATATTTCATTGCAGATGCACTTTTCGATGTTGAGATACTGCCTTAAATACTGCTCCATCTGGCTGTTGTGGACTATGAAATAACGGAATGGATTGAGCCAATCCATTTCTTTGTCGTAACACTTTCTATCTGGAAGCCGGATCTGGTTGATATCATGAATCCATATCCATGTCCTGCACGGATCCAGCTCCTTTAAAAGTTGTGCAAACTGCTGCTGATTCTCATGATACCGAAAGGGCTGAAACGGATACTGGATAACCACCAGTGCCCCTTCCTTCCTGACCTCTTTCAGGTATGACAGTGTTTTTAAATACAGTGGATAATCCATCCCTTCTTCAGAGGATACCGCAAACGATGATACCCTGCCAGTCTCTTCCAGTATCCTGCATATATCAAGCGGTGCCTTTGGTCCGGCATTGCCGAGTCCGCCCTCCACAATGGTAATGACTTGTATCTCTCCCATTTCTGTCCTCCTAAGGAATGGAATACAGAACATCCTGTATTGAAATGACAGGACATTCCAGCCTGTCCTTCAGACTGTCTGCAATCTGGTTAAAATAATATACTGCGGTGACAATGACTACATCCACCGGCGGCAGCTCATCCTCCAATGTCAGAACAGGAATCTCTGCGGTAATCGTCCCTGCTCTGCAATCAATGCCATATTTTACATCCAAACCGAATTTTCTTAACTCCGACACAAAAAGCTGTCCTAATTCCGCCATGCCATAGACAGCAATTTTTTGATAATGACTGCGGTCAAAAAAATCAGAAACTCTTTTTCCCTGTATATTTAACAATAACCATTCCCTCAATACCCCATAATTCTTATATATCTTATCAAAATATTGGTATGATTCCTGATACTGCTTCTCCTTCATCCTTATCTGATTGATCTCGCCCCGGATATCCACGCCGTGTTTATAGGAAGCCAGTGCTTTACGCACGAAACAATCAACATTTTCTGCTTCCAGCAGATACCGCTCCTCAATCTGCTGCAGTATTTTATCAAAAACATCATGACAGATTTTTTCTCTCTCAGCATCCGTTACCGCAATCGTCTGTTGAAAAATTTCACCAAACACACATGCCATAAAATACTGAACCATTGGCAGAATACAGCCGCTTCGTTTCATCGATTCCTGATAAATCCCATCAAACAAGACCTTCAAATCCTGTTGATAATTCAGCTTTAATAACACTGCCTCCCTGTGTCCTGCATGGCAGTAATGCATAACTTCTGCAGAAAGCATTCCATACTTCTGCCTGCGCAGCACAGCCTGATTGATCAGCAGGAGACTGCCCCAGCATTCGAGCCATTCATTAAATAAAAGTGTTTGAACCGTTCCCGTTCTCATAATGCAGCATGAACTTTTATACAAAATGCTGGTATACTGCTCATTGATATCTATGATTTTGTGCTCTGTCAGCTTTTGGTTAAATGGAATCCTTTCATTGACAGCCTCTATCGTCTGCATATCAGCAGTTATCAGGTCAATATTCTCTCCACAGGTCTCAAAAAAGTCAGCCGCTTTCTCAAATGCGTTCAACGACCACATGCTGCCTGCGTCCATGAAATTGATATACTCTCCTGCTGCATATTTCATTCCTGCGTTTCTTCTGGCATTCTCATTTTCCTGATTATCTAAACATAAATGCACCACATTTTCAGGATACAGCATTTTGTATTTTTTTAATACTTCCCCGCACCTGCCGCCGGGACGATCACTTACAATGATAAGCTGTATCTTTTGTTCAAAATCCATCGTTTGATACAGTACGCTTCGTATCGTATCTTCCAGATACCTTTCTCCCTCATAAACCAGAATGATCACGGATACCGTAAAATGCTTCTCCATCTGCCATCTCCACTTATCTTTTCTATAAACAAAATTCATACAAGCCGGAAGATCTCTCTGCCTCCCTGTAAAGTATCTTCTCTTTTGTGATACCCATTGCCCCAAGTTTTTTTATGATTTCTTCCCTGTCTGAAGCATTTCTAACTGCTATCAGTATGTAATCCCATTCTGCCTCTTTTAACACTTCTGGAGATTCAATGCATACTCCTCCGATTTTTTTACCATGTGCAATGCTGTCTACCCATAAGACAATTTCCACATTTTCGTAATCCAAAAGCTGCTTGTAATAGGAAAATCCCTTGGTCCCCGCTCCGAATATTGCCAGTCTGCATTTTTCATGAATAAGAAGGTCAGGCAGTTTCCAATTAGCGGCAGCATAAGACTTCTGATATCCACATTCGAAGGCAGCTATCATGCCATTATTCATAAACATACTGATAAAATGTTTCAACTGCGGCATCAGTATTTCACGTTCTTCAGATTTCTGAAATATCCCCATCATATACTGATAAAGATAAACAGCATTTGCAAAATACCTCTCATCTCTCACAGATGTACAGACAGAACCTTCATGAATGTTATAATGGTAATATGTATGATTATCAATTACAATAGATGAAGCCCTGAGACATGCATCATATACACAAGCCACATCTTCCCCGTCATACAGCCTTTCATCCAGACTATAAATACACTGCTCAATAACAGACCTCCTAAATAATTTCCCCCACAGATACTGGCGGATGCCAAAGCTAAAAAAGTTCATATCTTCATAATATAACATCTTAGGATAAACATATTTTTTAAGATCCTGTTTCGAATAGTATCCTTCTGGAAAGTTATTAACCAATTCCTGTCTTTGACAGTTTCCTTCCTTCACACAGCCTGATACTGCTATATCAGCCTGATGTGTGTTTGCTTTATGATATAATCTTTCGCAAAAGATTTCATCAATCCAGTCATCACTGTCTATAAAAGCAATATATTCTCCATTTGCAGTCCGCACCCCTGCTTTCCTTGCACTTGTGCTTCCTCCGTTTTCTTTGTGAATAACATGAATCCTGTCATTCTTCTTATGATATTTCTCACAAATTTCGGGAGAGCTATCCGTCGAACCATCATCCACTAGAATAATCTCCAAATCTGTAAAAGTCTGCTTTAAAATACTGTCTAAACACCGCACCAGATACTGTTCTGAATTATATACAGGTATGATAATTGAGATCATTTTTCCCCCTACATCAACTCATTTTTTAACATATAATTAATAAAACCAATCTGATTCAGATTATTTACAAGTTCACTTACTGCCTTGTCAGCCACTGCGAGAATTACCAAATCCTTCTCATCTATATCACATTCCTTCAATTCTGACACCTCTATATCTTCTATAAAATCATCTTCTTTTATTTTTTTTGTAACAATAAATCCTGCTATCTTATCTCTCACAAAACATTTATCTAACCGTTCAAACACATATTTTCCCCACATGCCTGCACCATAAATATAAATCTTCTTTGCCTTATCCAATCTATTTTTTACCAGCTCACTTAGACCAGAAAACTCAGCGCTGCATACTTTGTTCCGGTTTAAAACCGTAAAAAGAAAATCCCATTCTGAACGATCAAACTGACAACAGTCAATTTCACCTTTTTTGAAAGCATCCTTAAAATCTTCCCGTACCTTATCGTAAAAAATCTGCCGATACTTCTTATCAATCCTTGCAAGCGTTCCGATATATGACCGTACCCTATATAGAAAAACAATATCTAAGATCTCTTTTTCACGTTCAGGATGTATCTCCAAAACCTTATTTTTGATAAAATCGTATTCGTCGCACAAAGCAAAAACTTTTTCCTTACTATAAATGGAAGAATTAGGATTGTCTCTTCGCAGGTTGTAAAATGCTTTGTCCATGAAATATATTTTTTCTGCATGGATATTTACCTGAAACCAGAATCCATTATCCTGATAAGAGGCTCCTGGACTTTCGTTGTGCCGTATTTTGTTTTCATTCAAAAAGCATCTCTTATAAATCCCTGCCCATGTATAAACATAAGAACTGAATACCCGGATATCTTCATGATAATTTGTAACTTTATTATATAAATCCCTGTATGGCTCACGGAATATATGGCTTTCATAAAATATGCGCCTTCCATTCTCATTCACAAAATATCTGCTGTCTGCTTTTACAACCTCTGCATCCTTTAATACAGCCATATTATATAATTCTTCAAACATAGATGCATCAATGTAGTCATCCGTTTCCACTACACCAATATACTCTCCCTGTGCCTCATCAATACCACAATTAACAGAATGTCCATAACCTGTATTCTCTTTGTTTATAATCCTTATCCGTTTATCCAATTCAACGAACTTATTTAAAATTTGCAATGATCCGTCTGTGGAACCATCATTGACACAAATAATTTCAATCTCTTTTAATGTCTGATTTATAACACTTTTCAGGCATTCTTCCAGATATTCTCCTACGTTATAGACAGGCATGATCACTGATACTTTTGTCATGAACCCCTTCTCCTAAATTTATTTAATATCGCACTATTGGTCCTATAATCTGTTCTTCTTTTCCAAGTCCATTTTCAATAATATAACTGCTTATTTCTTTAAAAATATTCATCTTTTCTACAGCAACAACAATAAAATCAAATTCACAATTTTTCAAGAACTGTGGCGGTTTAATCTCTTGATTATCCAGTATTTCAAAATTCTTATCTACCCAGGCTGTTATGCTGTATTCTTTTAATATGGACTGTGCTGCATAAATGTCACAACCAACTATACCCGCTCCATAAATGACAATTTTGCTTTTCTTAGGAACTAGAGAATAGGGAAACTCATATCTGATTTCTGGCAGCTCCTGACCATCCATTACTTTTGCCAATCTTGTCCTTTCACATATCCGCTGATTATTTGACACCGCAGTATCATAATATCTTAACAATTCCTGACTATAATGTTTCTTTAAGATCTGTCTATATCTTTCCAATATCTGATCTGCAGGCATATATGACCATGTCATTGTCAATGCATAGAAAACATTTCCTATATATTTTTTAGTATCGCCATTTATTTGTAAAACAGCGATATTTGGCAGCTTCTCATTATCCCAACATATGTATTTGTCCGCAACAACTATCGAAAATAAAACCTTTGTCGCAATTGACTCCTTTGATAAAAGTACCTGATTCCTGTTTCCATACACTGCACGCAAATAATTCAAATCCACATCATGTAATATGACTGTTGCATTTTCTCTTAAATATGGAAATATGCACAAAAAATCTATCAATTCTCCCGGAAGTTTATGTGTCGTATCTATGACTGCAAAGTCTATCTCATCACCTATATTATCAATATAATCTGCAATTGTTCCTCCAAGGCAAAACTGATGCATGATTTTATCTGCCTTGATATATTTTTTCAGTTCTTCATACACATATCCCGTATCCTGCTCTGCATTGTAATACAATTTTTCATTCAAATCAACCGACCATAGTTCACTCTCTATATCAAGCATTGACAGACAGTTTACGATTACTGCTGTTGTTCCTCCTTCCGCTACGCCAATCTCCAATACCTTTTTCGGTCTGATTTTTCTTAACATCCCGCTCAAAACCTGATGATCATGTTGACTCATCTCGCATATAAACTTTTCCTTATTCCACAACTCATTAAATGGATCATCCCACATTTCTACCAGCTGATTCATTTACAATCCTCCAACCACCAAAATATGTATCTTACACAATTACTACATCCTCAATCTCTGTTTCGTAGCTCAAAAGTGTCTGTATATCAACCAATATACAATTCTTATCCATATCAGCCAGCGTAGATTTGATATCATCTATAAATCCCCTGTTTGTGACTAATATAACATCTCCATTTTCAACAATATCAATAGAATTTACTTTATAATTATTTAACATACATCCAACTTTTTCTCTCTCCCTGTCAACTACAGATGTCAGCTGAAAATCAAATGATTCCAGCCTATCAAGCAGTTTTTTTCCTCTGATGCCAGCTCCCCATAATACTATATTTTTATTCTGATGTTTTAATTTTTCCAGCGCTCTTTTGAGTGATGGTGACTTCCAGTTTATTTCCGGTCTCAATCTTTCATATATATATTCAGAATAAATATTATTTCTCATAATCAGATACTGCTGATACTCTATATAGTTCAAAAAATCTTCCAACTTACAATGTTCCATGCCCAGCTGCCTGAGGCCCTTTTCATGATAAAAATTGAAGATCTCCTCCCTCACTGTTCCTTCCAACATGTCCATAGAAAAAATCAGTCTGTTAATCATATATGTATTGAAACCCCTTTTATAAACTGTCCTCCAATTACGCTCTTCCATAAACTGTACCGTCGCCAAAGTAGCATTATATATGCATCTAGGACTCTTTGGAATACTCTTTGAGAGCTGCCCCTTCACATTCGTTCTGTAATACACCAATGGTTCCGGGTACATCACAATATTTGCAGCGCTCATCAGATTTGCAAATACGAAAAACTGATCGTTTGCATTATGCTGTTCCTGAAATTTTACTCCTGTATTCAAAACAAATTTTCTTCTGAACATTTTATTCCATGCCATTTCATGCATAAACTGAAATGCATAGGGTGCAATCTCTTTTAAAGCAAAAGGTATCCCAACTTTGTCAAACTTATATCTTGAAGTTTCATCAAACAGCTCGTTTTTTCCAGAAACATGATCGTGCATATATGCATTACATACAGCAATATCTGTATTATATTTCTCACATATACTATATAACTTCTCAAGCATAACTGATGAAAAAAAATCATCCCCGTCAAGAAACATCAGATAATCTCCTCTGGCAAACTGCATTCCTACATTGCGGGCATGTCCTGCACCATGATTTTCTTCCAATAAAATCATCTTTATTCTGGAATCTTTTCTTACAAGCTGCTCTATTACTTTTACACTGCCATCCGATGAGTTATCATCTACCACTATAATTTCAATATTTTGAAAAGTCTGTTTCAGAATGCTTTCCAGACATTCACCAATATATTCTTCCAGATTAAAAACTGGAACAATTACTGAGATTCCTATTTCATTCACATCAATCAGCCCCCATATTTTCCGTATTTCATAAATCTATATAGCATATATAATGATGAAAACCTTTTTCTTCAAGAATATCTACAATCTCACCTTTTAATGCATTGCCAACGGATACTATAATGCCTATATTGTCCACTGGCTCAATCATATCTATTGATATAGTATTTTCTGTAATCATATTCATCCCCACTTTTGTTAGAATCATACCATTAATTTTAATTCCAATTACTTTCATTCTGCGCATACATTCCTGACCTATTTTCCCCGCCCCATATAAATAAATCTTATCGAACGTATCACAAAAATCTTGTATCACTTTATTTTGTCTAAAATAATTATCTATGCCACTAAAAGAAGTAATCCCCCAATCAGATCTTAATATATCAAATGCTTTAGAAATGTATTCTTGATACATTAATTGTTGTCTGCATGCACATCTTTCATTCAATACTGTCCCTGTATCATAACCTGCATCTTGAGCCACATAGGCAAATATCCTTTCAATCGCATGACTTAATGTTCCGTCATCAGGCAAAGGTTCTGTATCAAAATCTTCGTATTTCCAATTTCGATTAAATAACTTTTCAAGCACTTTTGTTCTACACCAAAAAGCAGTTCCTATTGTAATTGGAGGAATCTGAGGATCTAAATTACAAGTTAACTCCCACTCTTCACAAATATGCCTAACCCTTTCAAAATTTTCTCCCCATAAACTTTTACCCCATAAGTCCCAATCTATTCCTGCTTGCTCTGGCGGAACAAGCAAACCTATATTGGAATTCTCTTTAAATACCCCATAAATATTCAAAATATAATCCTTACTTCCAATCATGTTAAACCATATATTTTTCACCAATGATTTTGTTCGCATAATAGTAGATGCATTTTTAGCCTTTTTATCATGTAGAAAACATATATAATCATACTTTAAAACAATTTCTTTACTCGATACTAATAATGCACTAATATCTCTTCCCCGATTTTCTTTCTTTATTATGTGCATATTTTTATCACAAACCATACTTATGATATCTGGATTCGACGATATAATATATATATCAACTAAATGAGAGATTTTATATAATTGCTCCAAATACCATTGTACATTATCCAAATAATATAGATTTACAATTACTGCCATTGAATCTTGATACTTTACATCTTTATTTACAACATAATTATCCGGCAAAATGAAATAGAGTTCTTTACTTTTTCGAATCTCATATACATTTTCAATCATTTTCTTTTATCCTAACTTTTCATATTCTTAGAATCAATTTTACTTTTTACATTGATTTAATCATTCTATCTTGCTTATATAACTTCCATTTTTCTGTGAATAACTCAAAATTTCTTCTTAATAACTCTTGACAATCCTTTCTCTTTCCATAGGAAGTCCCTGCAAAATGAATTGTTTCTATATCAGGAGTATAAATACATTTAAAACCACTACTGATTATTTTCATACATAAATCATTATCTTCCCGATAAGCTGGTAAAAATTCATCACTAAATCCTCCAATTTTATCCCATACAGATTTCCTTATCATTGAAGCAATAGGTTTTACAAATTCAACGGATTGCATACCATCTTTTTCATTTAATCGTAATTCTTCCCAGTTATCTCCATAATTGAATGCATAATCATATTCTCCATCCATAGGAACCCAATATTTACCAGATATCATTCCTATACTTTTGTCTCTATTCATTATTTCTACCATTTTATCTATCCAATAATCTTGAATCACAACAGTATCATTTGCTAATAATACAATAAATTCTCCCTTTGCAAATTTGGCAATATTATTTACATTTGCCAAATAATTCATTGTCTTTTGATTATGTATTACCTGCACACCATTGAAATATTTTTCTGCTTCTTTACTCAGATCGCTAGAGGCATCTTCTCCAAAAATAATTTCATATGGTATTGCTATCTTATGTTCTGCCAATGACTCCATACAATTATATGAATACCTCCATTCATTATAGGCTGTAACTAATATAGATACTTGCGGTTCTACACTTGTATTGAAATTTATTAATGGAAAATCAGAATGGTATTTAATAGCTAAATCTTTTAAATTTATGATATGAATGATTCCACTTTTTCTTAGTTGATCATTTATTTCTCTGACTGCCCAGCTGGCAACTACTATATATGTATGCTTTTTATCACAATGCTCAAGATAGTGTAAAGGTAGTACATTTTTATCTTTTAAAAATATACCTTCTGAATATGCATTATCAAAAAAACCTCTTATAATAATTCCTGACATTACAAGCATTTTAAATATTCTTGTTCCTGTTTTTCCACAACCAAAAATATAAATATTTGAATTTTTTCGGCTCTCATCTCGCAAATACTGTATCATTCTCTACCTCCAATACATATCTATTCTAATAAAATTTCTGATAAAACTTAATATGTTCATCTGCACATTTATCCCACGAAAACTTTTTTTCTTGTAGTATACCCGCTTGCTTAATTCTTTCTCTTTGTTCTCTATCATCAAGTAAACTGTTTATACATTCTTCCAATTCATCTACTGAAATAGGATTGAAATACACAGCTGCATCTCCTGCCACTTCTGGAAGCGAAGCTTTATCTGAAACTATTACAGGAGTACCATAATGCATTGCCTCAAGAACTGGAAGTCCAAAGCCTTCATAAAGAGAAGGATACACAAATACTTCAGCATACTTATATAAATTAGCTAGTATATCATCATTGCCTGACATATATTTGACACGTTTTTCTACTTTTAAATGCACTAATAGATGTTTCTCATTTTGCGTAAGTTCTCCTCCTGAAAAAAAAACAAGGCTCAAATCTTTTTTATATCTAGACCGTGCAAATGCATATAACAAAGTTTCCATATTTTTATACCCATCTCTATTTCCAACATAGAGTATATATGGTTCTTTTATGATTCTAGGTTCTGTAACAACAGTTGATAACGAATTAGCTTCATATATAACCTGTATCTTATCTTCGTTAATATTATACAAGTTAATCAAATCGCTTTTGGTATTTTCTGATACAACTATAATACCATCCGACTTATAAATCATATTTTTCTTTTCTAATATAGTTCTTTGATCAAGATTATATAATTCATATATCATATCATGTACTGTTATGATGCAAGCTTTAGAATTTTCTAATCCATAATCTCGATAATATGTTGGATGATAAACTTTATATTTTCTATTTCCCACAAAGGAATGAAGCAAACTACAATTTAAAATCTCCTTATAAAGACTGATATTATTTAAATTTTTTTTATAATACCTGTTAAATATATTTTTTTCTCTTATAAGCGTATTATTATTTTTATTGTAGCCTTCAAAGAAATCGACGTTACTATTCTTTGCTACCCGCTTAATTAACTCAGCAAAATATCTGGAAATTCCTCCATTATTTTGCATAGAAAAAATTTGAAAATCATATAATATTTCTCCGCATCCATTGGTATCTGGATAGTCATCGTGTATACTTTTATCCTCCTGTACATAATATGGTTTAATTTCCATCATACCAAAATCTTTCCATCTAATACATTGATACTTCAGATATATTCCTGTATACATTAACTGATCTTCTATTTCTCTCTCATATTGAGCACTTGCAATTATAATGATTGTATCATTTGGATTTGTTTTTTTTATATCTATAGGCTGCTTTATGGAAACTCCTTTAAACTCTTTTCCCCATTTAGATGAATCATTATCTACAAAAAATAATATATTTCGATTATTGCTCTTCAGAAACATACAACATGTTTCTCCCAGGTAACCTGCACCAAAAATAATAAAATTTTTATGTATATTAATAAAACGCATAATTAAACACTTCCTCACAAACTCTTTCAAACCAACTATACTATATAAGAAAGTTTTTTTATTTCATTCAAACAGACAATTCTAAGTTTATTATTACTTATATTCTCCAATTGTTGTTTAATTTGCTCTTCATATTTGTTTACTGCAACAAATACATATCCTACTATATTCTTTAATTCACTTGGAGCAATTACTTTAATATTATGAATCTTGGTATTCCATTTAGAAGAATCATTATCTACATAATAACTAATAGCAATATTTGTTTTTATGAATATCTCGTAACACTTTTGCCCCCATATTCCTGTTCCAAAAATAATAATATCTTGTATATTTGTATGAAAATAATCATTTAATAATTTACTCCATATAAAAGGATCATTCATAATCTTTTCTTCAAAATATACCTGATTATATATTTCCTTTATTTTAGTTAAAATGCTATCTTTATTGGGACATCTATCAATATATAACATTGATATTCTATATCCTTCTTCATACGAAAGCATTCGTTTTTTTGTACTAATTCCTCCTGAACGAAAATATGCTATTATTTTATCTAGGTACCAAAATTTAACATTTTTAGAATAAAATCTCAGTATAAGTTCATAATCAGAAGACAAACTATAATTAATATTAAACATTCCAAATCTATCATAAATATCTTTTTTTACAAATACAGATGGATGCGGAATAACCATTTGAAACCACATATTTTCTAGCGGAACTTTGTGAAATACTTGTTCTTTATTTTTTTCTAAAACTGTAACTATCTTTCCATAAACTAACTCAATATCATATTTAGAAAAACATTCTACTACTGCTTCAATTGCATCTTCTACATACCAATCATCACTATTAATTATACCTATAATATCTCCTGTTGCTTTCGATATTCCTTTATTCATAGCATAATAAAGTCCATTATCTTTTTCACTAATATAATATGATATATGATTCAAGTATCTCTCTATTACCTGTTGTGTCCCATCAATTGAACCACCATCAATTACTATATACTCTATATTTTTATATGTCTGATGAACTACACTTTGTATCGTTTTCTCTATGGTACTAACACTGTTATACGCAACTGTAATAACACTAACTTTATAGTTTGTTTCAATCATATTTATCCTCATTAACGTTTAAGTACTTTCCCATATTAACTGAATTGATATCATAGGTATAGTTGTCTTTTTTTGCAACATATCTGTTATTTCGTTATAATAATAAACAGGAGTAATAACAATACAGTCAACATCAGGTATACTCGCATCTATTCCAATCACACTTATATCCTCATTATATAAAACCTTCTTGTCCATGATAGCTACAACATCTATGTCCGTATTTGACAATGCCTGCGCAAGTCTTATTCCTATGTAACCTCCACCATAAATCATGATCTTGTTGTATTGATTTCTATAAAAAAATTCACTAATTTTACCCCCAGAATAAATAAAATTTAACCAATTATTCATAATAAGCATATTCGAGAGATTGCGATTCGTTTGCTCCTTATACTCATTTATCATTTCTACAAGCATTTTACCACCAAGAAAAAAACCTGTTATAAAAGATAGTACACTGATTCCCGCTATAACAGTACCCTTTTTCATTTATTACTTCCCCTTCCTACACAAAAACACTACTTTAGGTGTATTAATATTATCTTGGCTATGTGTAATATCCTTTTCATACCAAAACTGACAAGTTAGTTTATTCTCTTTAATAAATTTTCTCATTTTAGATATAGATACAAAACGCATACCAAATCTAACATCCACATTGACTCCTAAGAATCTTAAATATTTTTCTTTTATATCTAAATATTTACATTTTAAGTAATACAAACTATTCTTATCCATTACATCAAAAATTATATATCCTCCCTGCTTTGTCATTGAAATCATTTTCAACAACTTTTCATGAAAATTAGGTATATACCAACTTGCCCTTACGCAATATGTCACATCATAAATCTCATCTTCACCCGCATATTCCATTACATCTCCGACCCAAATCCCTTTTTTATTACACAATTCTTTTTGAGCAAGAGCAACTGCACTCTCAGCAATGTCACAACCATCAATTTCTATTCCCTTCTCTTTCAAAGCAGCACCTATGGGCCATCCCGTTCCAATCCCGACTTCAAAAACCTTCTTTGGTTTCGATTTCAAAATTAAGTTTACTAAATTCTGCTCATATACTGCAAAACCATATTTCTTAGTCTGAATCTCCCAAAATTTATTATATATTGTTTTGTAATATTGAACTTCATCCATGCTATTATCTCCTTAATTGTTCACTTTAAAATATAAGTCTTTATTTCTTCAGCAGTATACCCTGCTTTTTCCCATCCATAGTATATAGGAACACACTTATGATGCTCTGCTATCCAATAACTATTAGGTAAACTTACATTTTTCCCCTCAATCTCATTTCCAAAGTCTGTATAATTAAACACCTTCCCTGTTTCCTCACTTAAGTTATAATCAAATACAATATACTTATAATATCCCGATTTCATTCCTTCCGGAAAAACGACACGTCGATCAAATATTTGATCAAACTTCTGCGCAAGCTTTCTTTTCCATTCAAGTATAACAGGCAACTGCTCTAACTGAACGATTCCTAATGCAGCAGTAAACTCATTTATTCTATAATTAAATCCTTCTTTCATCGGATAAGTAACAATATTTCCACTAATTACTTCTTTCCCATAATTTCTAAACTTCTTCATCCATGATATCAAATCTTTATCCTTACTAACAATCATGCCTCCTTCCCCAAGTGGCATAGTTTTTGTTGCATAAAAACTATAACTCCCTGCAATCCCATAACTTCCGGCCATCCTTCCATGCCACTGTGCACCATGCGCATGTGCGCAGTCTTCAATTAACGCTATATGATTGTTTTCACAAAACTTGGAAATTTTCTCTATTTCAAACGCTATATGTCCACCGATATGCACCACAATAATAGCCCCTGTATTGGCTGTAACCTTACTTATCATATCTTCATAATTCATACAAAGATCATCTCTATTACAATCTGCATATATCACTTTAGCCCCTGCCTTTTTTGCCGCCTGTGCAGTAGCCCAAAACGTATTTGCCGGAACAATGACTTCTTTTTTTCTAACATCTATGTATTCCAATATGGACAATAGACCTGCCCCTCCACTCGTTACAGCACATGAATATAACCCAGTGAATTCCTGGAACTTTTCTTCAAAAATATTTGTCATTTTTCCATCTGACCAGAAATTGGACTTAAATACCTCATCCAATAATTTATAAAATTTTTCTTTATATTCATCTCCAAAAGGCAATACCATAGTTTTCCTCCAATTTATATAAATTTTCTAGTATGAATATTCTCTAACTGATCTAATATCATATTAAATCCTGTTACTCGACAAGCACTGCAACACTGTTGACATTCCGCTTGTAATAATCTTTGACTTACTTGTTCATGATAAGGAGATATCCAAATATCCTCAAAAGAATTTTCGTATACATTCCCCAATATTATTTCATCTCCTCTTCTCTTTTCACATAATGCGACTTCACCATTTGCATGAACAATTGATGTCAAAGAATGTGCTATACATGGAAGCCCTGCATTTTTATCAATTGTCCTATCAGAAATGGGTAACATGTATTTAATTCTTGTTCCAGAAGTAAGCTCGGCTAATTTTTTCCGCAAATCAAGCAAATTATCCAATGTTGGGGTAATATCATCTGCCTCCTCAACTGGTCTTAAATAGATGTAATCAATACCCATATTATCTAAATACTGAATCAGTTGCAGTAAATTACTCTGATTTCTTTTTGTTAGAACATATCCAATACCAATAAAAGTATCTTCAGGATTTCTCGCCTCTGACATTTTTTCTAGGTTTTCAAGAACGTGGTCAAAATTATCTATCCCTTTTTCGTATCTGTATTCTTCCCTTGTACTTGAATCCAAGGAGATTCTAACCCAATGCAACATACCAATCACTTCCGATATATCTATAGTACCATTTGTTATTAATCCCATATCAATACTTTTATTTCTTCCTATTTCCACTACTCTGTTAAAAGCGGGATGCAATGTTGGTTCTCCACCACCTTCAATTGTTACTCCTGTACCATGTTTCCAAAACTCATGAAATATCTTTTCGATAACGTCTAAGTCTAATGTTGCACTATTTTTCCGTAATTCTTTATCTGTACACCATCCACAATTCAGATTACAACAATCTGTTAAATGAAGTTCCACACTAATGGGAAAATGCTTGTCCATTTTCTGTATACCATTTCTAACATTTAAGATTGAATTTACTTTTTTATTATTTAAAAGCAATTTTAATTTACTATATTCAAATTCATCCCAGTAATTTTTGTTTTGCACTTTATCCCCTCCGAATATCTGCAACTTATTATAAAAGATTCAGTATCTACTCCCATATATCTCTCCATTTAGGAGCAATTGTATCCCATGATGAATGTTTCCAAATAATCTCTTCATTACCTTTACATTTCTCTTTATATTTTTGCAAATTCATTACAACATCTTCCAATATTGTTGTTACATCAGATATCCTGCTTACATCAAGAAAATAAATTCCCATTTCATGCAATGATTTATATGGCAACCAATCTCCTGTTATGATAACACTTCCTGAATACATTTGTTCCAACATAGTAGAACTTAACTGATCCGTTGTTTGAACATGAATCATAATATCAGATACTACTGCATACTCTGCCATTTTCATAAAATCCATAAATTCTGTTAAAATAATATAATCGATATCTACTCTGCTCAAATATTCTCTAACTTCACCAATATATTCTTCTCTTTGACTTGGATATGTCATTGGAAATACACAAACTATATTCTGTTTCACATTATCAGATAACTTATCCAACGCCTTAATTATAGATCTATGCTGATGCGCTTCACCTGCATTATAGCCACATGTAACAACAATTTTTTGATAAGGAATGTTATACTTTTCTTTAATTTCATTTACATTTTTAGCCCTACATGAATTAATTAGTTCTAATACTTCTATACCAAATGGTAATAACTCAATTTTTCCGCATACAACATCTTTGTAATATGACTTAAAGTCTTGAATTGTCCCTACAGTTTCAGCTGTCACTTTATCAGCGCATTTTACCAGCTCACGCTTAAAAGCTCTTTCTTCTTTGCTAGCGCGATAAAAATCGCTACCGCCTACATTAAGATTCAATTTTTTTGCTTTCTTTCTTATAAGGTTATAAAAAAAAGCCCACTCCCTCTCAATCCATAATAATTGCATCACGTCATATATTGGTAACTGTTCCAATATAGTTTTTAAATCTGCTATTGACTGAAAACAATAGATATGTTTTAATTTTTGAGATTCAATCTTTTCCTTATACTCTTTCTTATTAGTTATTAAACCATATTCTATATCATCATAATACTTTGACATATTTTCTATTAACTGTTTAGTATAAGTGGAATAAAAAGTGCAGTATACCATTATTCTTGTATTCTTACTTGCTTGTTCTATATTTTCTAGGAGATCATACTCTATTAACTTCTTTTTAGTAGTAATCACATTCGACACATTTAATGGATAAATCTCTAATTGATTTCCTGTATCTGTCTGGTATCTCCGACACAAATATATTCTATCTTGATGTACGCCAATCTTCTGAAGTTGATTGACAATCTCTAACAAATACTTTGTAGATGCAACAATAACTTTACAACTATATTGTTTTATCTGATTTGGAGATTTTATTATATGTTTTTCAAGAAAACTTCCCCATTTGCTTTCATCATTATCAACAAGGAACAAAATCCTGCACTTATCCTTTAAATATGAAATAGCATCTTTTCCAATTTCCCCGACGCCAAAAATTATTATATCCTGCATATTTCTCCCAACTTCAAATAATTCTGTCTACAATATATTGAATATCATTAATCTCTAAATATGGATGCATAGGAAGTGAAAGGCAAGTTTGACATATATGATTAGAAATTTCATAATTAAATTCAGAAATTTTATATTTTATAAATGCTTTTTGCCTATGCATAGGATATCTATAATAAATCGCATAGGGAATTTTAAATTTATCCAAGTGTTGAATTATCTGATCGCGTTCTTCACTATCTCTCAAGCATATTGTATACTGTGCCCAACTAGAGTACATACCACTTTTAATTAAAGGTACTTTAACAGAATCTTTTAATAATCTTGTATATGCTTCTGCTACCATATTGCATCTAAAAACCTCTGCATCGAAAAACTTTAACTTTTCGTATAAAATGGCTGCCTGTAATGTATCAAGCCTTGAATTTAATCCTATACGCACATTGTCATACTTATCTTTTCCCTTTCCATGTACACAATACGAACGAAGTAATTTGGCCCAATCATCATTGTTCGTAAAAATTGCTCCTCCATCTCCATAACATCCCAATGGCTTTGCTGGAAAAAAAGATGTTGTCGAAATGTCTCCAAAACTACATGCTTTTTTTTGCTGAATCTTTCCACCAAAACCTTGTGCTGCATCCTCCAAAACTAATAATCCATATTTTTTTGCTAACAGTTTTAAATGACTAAAATCAGCAGGCTGTCCAAATAAATCTACTGCTACAATCACTTTAGGGTTCAAATTTGTATGATGTTTTACATACTCAATTGCTGTTTCAAGGCTTTGCGGATTTATATTATATGTCTCTTTATCTATATCAACAAATACAGGCGTTGCACCAACTAACGGAACTACTTCACCGCTCGAAAAAAAAGTAAAATCAGGTACAAAAACCGCATCACCTACGCCTATCTCCCATGTCATTAAAGCCAGTTGTAATGCATCTGTTCCATTCGCACATGTAATACAGTGTTTTACTCCTACATACTCTGCTAAAGCATTTTCTAATTGAAAAACCTTTTTCCCCTGTATAAAATCTGCGTTTATTAGCACACTTTGTATTGCGGTATCTATTTCTTTTTTATGCAACTGATATTGTTGTTTTAAATCCCGAAATTCCATTTCTTCGTTTCCTCTATCAATTAAAATCTTTCAACTATATTGCCTTTTTCATCTACTTTACCGCAAATTTGTGCAGGCACCCCCATTGCCAAACTGAATTCTGGTATATTCTTTGTTACCACACTTCCTGCTGCTATCATCGCATACCTACCTATTGTGTGTCCACATACTATCGTCGCATTTGCCCCAATACTTGCCCCTTCTTTAATCGAAGTATGAATAAATTTACATGTTCCTTTAGGATATTCTGCTCTTGGGGTTAAATCATTTGTAAATACACAAGACGGTCCCAGAAAAACTTTATTTTCTATTGTCACACCTTCATATACTGATACATTATTCTGTATTTTAACATTATCGCCAATCTTAACATTATTAGAAATATTTACATTCTGTCCCAATGTGCAATTCTCACCTATAACTGCCCCCGATTGAATGTGACAAAAATGCCATATTTTTGTATTATCACCAATAATTACATCAATATCAATATAACTGCTCTCATGCACAAAATATGCCATAATTAAAACCTTCCCTTAAAATCAACCGTAGCACATTCTTTAAGCGGTAATTTTACCCCACATCTTTCTGCTGCAGATTTATATATAGCAAGAACAAGTTCTAATGCCCTTTTTCCATCCATTGCATTTATATATGGTTGCCGATCCTGTTGTATAGCATTTATTACATCCGCATATAGCGGTGTATGACCATATCCATATACATTTGGCGGATTTTCGTGAAATCTTGCTTTCACCACTTCTGGATCATCAAGTAAATCTGAAAATCTCCACTCTTCTATCACATTAACAGACTGTCCACCAACTTTCACTGTGCCTTTTTCGCCAAATAAATACAAAGTTTCTTCCAAATTTTGGGGATATACATCTGTTGTACCCTCGATAATTCCATAACTTCCATTCTTAAATTTTATCAGGGCAATTCCCATATCCTCAGCTTCTATGTAATTGTGGTTAAGCCGGTCTGTCATTCCCACGACTTCATCTATATCACTCCCCATCATCCACCGAAGCAAGTCAATATTATGAATGCATTGATTCATTAGTGCACCACCATCTTGTTCCCACGTTCCCCTCCATGATGCTCTATCAAAATACTCATGATCTCTGCTCCACCTGACATGAGCTGTTCCATAAAACAACCTTCCAAAACGATTCATATCTATTGCTTCTCGTATTATCTGCACAGACTTATTGAATCGATTCTGATGACATGCACATACTTTTACATGATATTTTATAGATGCTGCAACAATTGCATCTGCATCCGCAATAGACAGTGCTATTGGTTTCTCAATAATACAATTACACCCATGCTTTATACAAAATAAGGCAATTTCTGCATGTTTTCCGCTTTCTGTACATATTGCAACAAGCTCTGGTCGTTCTTTTTCTATCATTTCTGTATATTCTGTATATTGCTTAACACTCTTTCCAAGCTTAAATTTAAGCATTTTATCTTCCATACATGACAAATCTATATCACATATAGCTACTAATTCAAGATTATTATTTTGTGCTGCCGCAATATGATTGGGTGATATTCTTCCGCAACCTATAAGTGCATATCTCATAATTAATTCCTTTCGATTACCTATCCATTCTCATCGTACTATCTTCTTTTTCTTTACTCTCTCGTAAAAATCTATAAGCTCCTTACTTCTTGCCATCATTGTCAAGTTATTCTTGGTCAGAAAATCTTCTTCTATAGATATTTGCGCTATGAGAGAAATTTGCGCTCTTATATCCTTTTGCATATCAAGCATTTTCCCAACACCATATTTTTCAACAAATTTAATATATGATTTAATTTCTCCTACTACTACTGGTATTCCTGCATTTAAATATTCATAAACCTTATTTGCCGTTCCGGTTTCTAGAAATATTCTATTTTGTTCATTGATATTAAAAATAGCTAATCCACAATCATATTTTGTCATTTCCTGAATCAGTACTTTATTCTCCAGATACCCTTCATAATGAAAATATTTATTTTTCTTATCAAGTTGTTGACAATAATTAACATCTGACTGTGAATAAAAATGAATATGAATTCCATACTCTGCTAACTTGCTCCAAATATTCTCAAAAAATCTATGACTTAATGAATCATTTCCTACAATACCCCCTTCATATACACAGTGAATCTCTCCATCTAAACTGCTTAACTTAGTATGTTTATTTACTATTTTTTCCTGCTCAAGTACTATATTCTCCCACGCAATAATTTCCTTATTCTCCAATCCAAATTTTTCTTTGGCAATATCTACAACCATATCCGATGTATACATATTTCCATCTGATGCTGTATTGGCTATAAACTCCATAATCAAATTTTCTATATTTTCTGCTTTTCTTAAACTCATCATATCATGTGTGTCATATACAATATGCTTTTTAGTTCTAAGTAAAATATTCGTCAATATATCAGGTTCATTTGAACTATGTATGATATCAAAATCACTATTCTCAATAAAATCTACTAATGCATTAGGCGTATCAAAAATGAAAATATCATTATAAAGATTTTTAAAATTTATATTTCCTATTTCTGGAAAAGAAATTGTTGATAATAAAAAAACTTTATATCCATTCTCCTTCATTATGCTCGCAATTTTATGCGTTCTTATACAAGCCATATTCTGCACATATAATATATTTTTCTCATTATTTTCTTTTCTATAATAAGAATACTTATTTGTCTCTATAGGAATCATTTTTTTCATTGAATCATTATAATATAAAAGCCCCTCTATCATAACATAATACTTATCAATTCCTATATCATTTAATTGTTCTGCCACCTGCCCATATAACTTTGTACAAATAACTATATCACAACTTTTAGAATCAAAAATTTTATCTAACTCCTCAATTGAAATAACTTGAATATCATGAAGCTTACTCCCTTGTATCTCCAGATTATTATCAACATAATAAATAATTTTTCCAAGATTTTTTAGTTTATAATATGCTGCATCACCGTAGAATCCTGCACCAAAAATAAAAATGTTATTCATTTTAACATCCTCAATATTTAACTGATCTTTTTCAAAATTTGGTTAATTTAAGTATTCAATAACTGGTCTTAATATTTTTTTCCATAGAAGATGTTCTTTTGCATATACCCTCATATCTTCTATAAAATCTTTTCCGTTATACATCTTTTCATAAAAATCTATAACACTATTTATATTGATAGGTGTAGCATCATTTGTTACTTTACAAACAAAATATATATTTTCATCAACAGAAAGCTCATCATATCCATATATAAATGGAATTCCCCTAGAACAGTATTCACCTGATTTAATGGGTGCTGCTGACTGTATACCTACCTTATAAAATCCCAATGCACTAACCGCAATATCGGAATTGTCATATATCAAATCCAGTGCTTCTCCTTCTAAACGTCCATAAAATATCACATGTTTATGTAGATGATATGCATCCACTAATCTTCTGTAAAACTCTAACTGTACTCCATCACCTACAATATTAAATATAATGTTTCTGTCACCACCATTATTATAATAGTTATGTATACCTTCTATAAGGCGTTCATATCCATGTGCTTTCCAAAATCTAGCAACCGCCAGCAAAACGATAGTTCCATCTGGTTTCCTGAGATGCTTTTTCTTTTGTTCCTTGATATCTACCCCATTCGGAATAGCTATACAAGGAATCTGAAAAACTTCATGATATTTTCCAAAAGTAGTACAACAATGAATAAACTCATGTATTTGCTCTCGATAATAATGATCTTCTGAAACAATTTGTTTGCTAAAGATGCCATCATATGGTATAGATGGAAATTCCAAAACAGATTTAATTCCTAATTCTTTTTGTTTTTGTAACAGATATATTAGCCATTTATCTGCAAACCAATACCGTATATATGTCCTTCGTATATTATATTTGATTAACCATTCAACAATTATCTCATTGCACTCTTTTTCAGTAAGTGCAAATTCTTTTTCTATAAGTTTATCATTCTGAAACAAATGCAGCATTTGTCCACTATACACAGTGTAATATACTTTTTTAAATGCTTCTTGAAAAACTTGGCATTGAGCCTTAATTTTTTTCTGAACTCCTTTTCCAATTTCCCAGTAATTCTCATATACTATATAAATCATCATTCCCCTCCCTTTTAGAATAATCCTTCCAAGAAATCACCAAGAAATATTATATTTTCTTCTGGTATAAATGAACTCAAATCCGCTTTAATTTCCCTATTATATCCCGGAAGTGTTATGATCACTTTTTCATCTAAATATATCTTCTTAAACTCATCCAAAACATATATAGGAATATCCATTTTTATCGCACAACGTCCACCTTTATCTACAATCCCTTTAACATTCACACAGTCTTTCACTACATGACATAATTGTGCTGCCAAAAAAGTTCCTCCATACACATACATATTAAATATTTGAAATAATATCAGCCTTTCATTAACCCATTCTTGATCTAATAATTTTCCCATCATTCTATATGACTCTGCTTCAATTTTATAGTGCCTTCTGTATTCTTCTAGTATTTCTTCCATTATTTCCATCGTCCTAATCTCCATAACATTGACTTAATGTTAATTTAAATCTTTACGCTAATCCAAGATAATCACACTTAGAACAGTGTGGCCAGTACTTCCTCCCCATATATAATGCCTCTCGAACTTTTTTATAGGCACTCCCTTGCCAAATATCAATTAATGTTTCTTTATTTAAATCTCCCATTGTATTTTTTCCCAATGGATCACAGCAGCACAAAGAAAGTTTCCCATCTGGTCTTATTATTATTTGACGAAACGGCAATACACACTTTACATTTTCCAAATACACTGTATCACTTCTATTAGGCGCATCTCCTCCACGATTACTTAGTATTTCATTTGGATTCCTTAATACTATTGTCACTTTTTTCTTTAATTCGGGGTGATCATCACAATATTCTGATATTTTTTTACATGGATCTATCAGTTTTAAATCACTATCATAATTATCAATTACCATTTCGTCTAAATATTGAATTATTTCTTGAAATAACTCTACCGTTAACAACGTTCCATTAGTAAATAAATGCATTCTTGCTTTAGGAACTTTTTCTCTCGCATATTTATGTCTATTCACAATCTTTTTATCCAGAAAAGGTTCATTATTAGAAAATAAAGCTAATTTACCACTATAATTTAACTCCGATAATTGATTAATTATATTTTCGAATAATTGATCTGACATATATTTATATTTTCTGTTATCATTTCCCACACTTATTGGACAAAAACTACACTTACCATTACATCTATTCACTGTTTCTATCTCAACATGTCTAAACATAGGATTATTACTGTATAATCGTTCAACTTCTTCATTAATGGTATCTGCCATAAGATTATTTTTAGTAATCTCATTATATCTGCTTTCTGTTAAATTTCGCATAATATTATCTTTATAAGGATTAAAAATCAATTCATCAGTTAAATAATATCCATGTATATCATTCAAAAATAGCCTATAATTCTTAACCCCCATTTCAATCACTTGTTGTTCTATCATTTTTTGACTATAACTTGCAATGACCAGTTGATACTTATCTTTATCTTGAATAAAATCCTCTACACTTTTAATAACAATACCATCTATAGTTCTACCATGTAATTGCACGTCATTATCTATAAAATATGCAACACGATTTTTATTTTTTTCTAATACCATTCTGCCAACATTCCCAGCACCAAATATTACAATTTTTTCCACCCCTACTCCCCCATATCATTTTTGAACTCTTGCTGCCACTATAAGTGGATATTGTTCATCATTATATTCAAAATCTTGTTTATTTAACTGTTCCTGACATACACCATAAAGCATCGCAACCGTTGTTTTGATATTACCATATGAAAAAACTTCCATCTTACTCTCCTCAAATGTTTCAACTAGCAGCCGATACATTGACTGTTTTGTGAATCTCCAAAATTCTCCCCAATTATAATAATCATATAAAGATATTTGTTTAATGCCTGCAACTGTAATTAACGCTGTACCGCCTTTTTTTAAGAGTCTATATATATTTTTGACTGTCGCTTTTGTATTAAAAATATGTTCCAATGTCTGTGTACAAATCAGACAATCAATACTATTCTCAATGATTCCTTCTCCTGTTTCAAGATTACCTTTAATACTATTTTTTCCCCATCCATTTACATGTAATACAAATGTACTTTTAACATTATTTCCAAACATATTTGTATATGTTGCCTCTGCAATTTCCATTATATCTCCCTTTATAAATCTTTTATTTTCGTTCAAAAACATTTCAATATAGAACCTGTCTACAGCTTTTCCATATTCTAAACCAAATCTTCTACTCATTGGTTTCACAGGCATATCATCAAACAACTTAATATTTGTATCACTTTCTGCCATTATTGCTCTAAGTACTTGCTTATACTCTGTTTCATATTCAAATTCATACCTTTTAAGTGGACAATATAATATTATTTTTTTATTTTCTGCCTTAACACAATACTTTGTTTTATCAAACAAACATTCAACATTATCATAATATGGAATTATTGATGTTCCAAAGCGAATTCTACTCTCATTTACACCAAACTCAAATAATTGAACTGCCATTTGAAAAAAGTTTACAGACATAATCAATATTGGTATAGATGGTATAGTTTTAATATGTTCCGGATTTAAAATTGGCACTCCATTATCGTATGATTCTTCATCAATCTTCACTGCATTATCCAAAAAAGCTACAACATTATACACTTGTTTAATAGTATTTTCTTTGCTAATATAATATCTTCCATGTCCAAAAACTATGATATCTTCCATATTATAAACTCTCTCCTAAATACTTATTTACAAATACTTTCCTCACGCGTCTCTGCGCAAAATATTCTAATAAAGAATACGTTTCGAATTTTAAATCTACAACCTCTAAATTTTTACAACAATTATATGTATGTATCCCTGTAAATTCTACTTTCCAATCCCCTGTAATATCTTTAGGATATATCCGTAAAATCTCTGTTTCTTTATACTCTGGACAGACTTTATCTATTTTACTAAAAACTAATCCACTTCCGTATCCTCCCTCACTATTTTGTGAGACTCGTATTATTTTCCCATTTTTAATTATAATTTTTCCTCCTGGTCTAGCACTCCCAATATCATTACTTATATATTTTTCTTGTGATAATGTACCATCTGGGTATATTTCATATAACAGAAGTTCTCCTTTAATTCTCGATTTTGTCAAACGATATGTTAGTAAATAATTTTTATCATTATACTTTAAAAATGTACTGTCCACACATTGATCATTACTAAGTAAAACTCTAAGCTTTTGCCATTGATTTGGAAAAGCTTCTAGTTTATATATTGCCACTTCCTCTGCCTGATAAGTTTCAGGACACATGTACAATCTATCCTTATACACCCACACATTAGGATAAGACAAATGCCAATGCTTATCCATTGTCACATTCCAATTTCCGAAAATGCCCTCATTATATTGACAATAACCTATAACTCCATTTCGTTCCGTTTTGTACAAAAATAATTCTGCAAAAAGATACATTGTTCCTCTATATTCAACTAAAAAGGGATCTGCTGCCCATGCCCATCTAGGATTTGGAATCAACTTAAATTTCTCTTCGTTCTGCTCCCTAAAAGCAAGTTGCCAATGTTCAAATTTTCTCATAAAATTCCTCTTGCATATGCATCTTCTATATTTCTTATTTGTATTTTAATATCAAAATCTTGATTCATTATTGCGGATCTCTTTTCTCTATCAGGAATTTTCTCTATCATTTGTAATATAGCCCTTATCCACTCATCTATCTTCAATCTACAAAAATAAACATTTTCGGTAACTTTGCTTTCTTCCGTAACAACATCACTTACCAAACACAGTAATCCTGACGCTTGTGCCTCAACTATCGAAATAGGCATTCCCTCAAAACGTGAAGGCAAACAAAAAATATCCATTGCTTGCAGTAATTCTGGTATATCAGTCCTAAAGCCTGTAAATATCACATCTTGTAATATTCCAAATTTATACGCTATTTTTTTATACTCTTCTTCTCGTTCACCGGAACCCACTAATAACAATTTACACTTTAGTTTACTTTTCTTATATATTGAAGCCAAAACTTCTAATAAAAATTCCTGATTTTTAGAATATACAAACCTGCCTACATTCCCAATAATATACTCATCACTCTTTATGTCTAATTCTTTACGATATCTCTCCCTAACATTTGGATTATATGTATATCTCAATAAATCTATTGCATTATGCATTTCTCTTATTTTAGCTTTTGATATCTTGTTGCCAAAAATAAAATCTGCAGCTTTTTGTGAACATGCCCAATAATCAGTTGCCACATCTTCAGTAAGTTTTTCTAATGTATACTGATGTAATTGCAATTCTTCTTGTCGCTTTTTTTCATCAAGAGTTTCTATTCCAGTGCTATGTGCATGAATAATAACTTTTTTAATGCCTGCCTCTTTTGCAATCCTTTCTACCAGAAAACTTTTCCATTGTTTTGTATGCAAATGAACAATATCATAATTCCCATTACTCAATATTTCTGTAAACTCACGTACAAACTTTTCCTTATTATCCTCAGCATAACAAGATATATAATAAATTTTACTTCCAGTCTTTTTTAATTCATTTTCAAAATCTAAAGATTTACTCATAGTCGCAAAATCAAATTCAAACTTTGCTTTATCTATAAATTTCCAATTCTGTAATATATATTGAGTTATCCCTCCCTTGCTGTTTGCTATTGGAAACTGTAATATTTTAATTTTTCTCATTCATTTATTCCTTAATATAGTTTACTTATGCTCCAACTGTATTGCTGCTTCGACCATCTTTGAATTTGCATTCAATCCATTACAATAATCACATGCTGTAAGAGATTCCTTCTTTTCTAACAGAATATATAACTCTTTACGTTTTTTGTTGATATCAATTTCATTATCAGTAAAATCTACTACCTCATTTTTTCCGTTTTTAAAGATTTTTAAATGCTCACCATGCGCTGATCTAGGGCATAAATAAAATTTTCCTCTATAAAAAGTATGACATTTACCTTGCATACAATTTTGATAGATCATATCTCTTATATCACTACTATAATTTCTCTTTTCCAGATTTCCTATTTCATACCACTTTTCATAATCATGTACATAAAAATTTATTTTCTCTTGTATAAATATTGACCTTAATTTTTCAAGCTTACTACATATTCTTCCATAATTAGACATATGAACAGAAACCTTATCATTTTTTAAACTTTCTATCACTTCATCTGAAGGAACAATTGTAGAATTTGTATATATTGTAATCCGCTTCACCTTCTCACTATGCTGAAAAGTTTCTATTACTTTATATATATCTTTGCATATAAAAGGCTCTCCTCCTAAAATTCTTAATTCAGACAGTCCATCAATTGAATCTAGAAAGTTACCAAATGTTCTTATAATCTCATTTATATCAAGATTCTCCGGATGAGTATAATACTGCATTAAATCAGAGCAATCCCTACACTTTAGCGTACAACATTCTGTAATTACAATTTCACAATGTGGTATAATCAAGCCTTTCTTTACTACAGTTTCAATTACCTTTTCGTATTTCTGCCAATTTCTCTTTTCATCTAATAGATACTCTGATAAAATACATTCATCATAATTTAATTTTAATAATTCAAGAATATCATAATAATAAAGATTTCCATTGTCTTGAAGAAAAGAAAGCATCTCATAAAAATGATTATATGAAGCAATCAAAATTACATCGTCCTTATAATTTTGTAACTCACTTGGCTCTATCACCTTTATTCCTAAACGCTCTTCTCCTGCTAAAAATCTATCTGCAAAAAACATTGGTTGTAGCTTCAGGTATTGTAGTCCTCTTAATGCAAGCTCACCATATCTACCTGCACCATAAATAATTATTTTTTGACCGCTATTTAAATCTTTTAATGTAAAACTTTTTGTTACCCTCATCACTTACTTTAAAGATACCACTGATATCTTTTTCCTTCCTATAATGTCAAGTCCTAAATTATTTATTTTACAGACTTTTCTTTAAATTTTTACCTCATAAAACAGAGCCAAAAGTGTATGACAGTCATTGTATCTTGTACTGAATAGTTAAATAAGGGTATAGTTTATAAAGCGTCCTATTGTTTCGCTTTATAAAGGCTATAAATCCTCTGTTAACTATGATGGTGAACCTTCCGTGTCTAATGGTATCGCGTACCAACTTCCTTCGTCCCACCTGTTCATACACCGAGTGCCCGCTAAGCTTTCTAACAGGGTCATGCCCTACGGAGACAACTACTGCAGGCTACAGCTCTTGTTTGTATTTTGATTTTACTGACCTGCCTGTTCCACAGGGGACGGATATTCCGTGGACGCATCACCCCGCCTCGTTCAGCTGGTCTTTGTACTAATGCAGTACCTGTAGTACTCCATCCTTATCGGGTTTCTTTCCAGAACCCTGCCCGATTTCGGAATCATCCGCAACCCGGCAGGGCTCTGGAATATAGGATGCTCCTGACTGTATTATGCCACAATCGCTTCCTTCTTTTCCATACGCCTGATGTCCATCAACATCTTCTTCGGATCATAAACTATACCTTTCTTCAGAATCGTGTAGATTATCCTTAGAAGTTTGCAGGCTATCACAATCAATGACTGCATCTTTTTCAGTGGATTATCGGCTCGTGTCGTATAGTATATATGGAGTTCTTTGAATTCCTCCGCATGGGCCACTGCTGACTTTGCCGCCTGGAACAACCAATATCTGAGCCGTTTGCGTCCTCTGTGGCTGATTCTGGTTTCTCCTTTATGCTTTCCTGAGCTGCATGCCACAAGACCT
>Ga0137307_100302_pt1 | contig 72761 bp, 46 predicted proteins | sample NAcewD2O_March_2_FD_97180 | JGI IMG/M metagenome (GOLD analysis project Ga0137307, IMG submission 97180) | Mouse cecal microbial communities from Vienna, Austria - N-Acetylglucosamine amended D2O_March | ecosystem: Host-associated > Mammals > Digestive system > Large intestine > Cecum | place...
TTACATTACTTGTTATGCGCCATTACATTATTTGTTATGAGGCATTACATTATTTGTTATGAGGCATTACATTACTTGTTATGAGGCATAAGACATGATGAAATCTCAATCTAATTCCGCCAACGGGTATTCTTTATATTGTGGAGGGTGGAGAGCAGGATTCTCACGATTTTCATTTATATTTGTGCTTGATACAAAAAAACGAAGCACTATGATCAAACAAGATTACCTGATACGCATGATCCAGGAGATCATTTCTGTGATAGTCGACGCCCTGCTGCGCAGGAAGAAATGCCGCAGGGAAGAATGGACGGAGTACGACGGTCTGAGCAGGCAGATCCTCGGTTTCCCCACCAGCCGGCTGGCGGACATGGACATGCAGGAGCTGACGGACCGCTACAAAGGCGACCCCAACGAGATGCAGAAGCTGGAGCTTGCCGCCATAACCATGCTACGCCTGTCGGACGAGATGGAGGCGGACCACCTGCTGCGGAAGTCGAAACTGCGTCAGGACGGGCTGGCGCTGCTGAAACACGTGCAGAAGGAGGGTGGGAATTTCTCCATACAGCGCGAACAGCTCATCAAACTGCTGGAGACAAATGGATAAAGGCGGAGGGAAACGGCCGATGGCGTACGGGCGTATTTCTCCTTGCCGACTATAACGCAGCCCGAAAAACGCCGTTTAACATCGTTTGACGCTACGGGGCCGATGTGTTAAAACAGTGGGGTCGTTCTGACGTCGCTCTGGCATCGCTCCCAAGGAGTGACCCCTTAACGAACCCTTAACGGACCTTTAACGAAGGCTTAGCGAAGGTAGAACGGAGGTAGAGCGAAGGGAAAACTGCAAAACATAAAAAAAACGAAACAAACAGAGTTTCGGCACAACCGAAGTAGAAAGGCAAAAACGAGCTGAAACATTAGTCTTTTTTAACCGTTTTCCGTGAACCCTATTTTTTCTTTCCTGACAATCATACGTCCTCCCCTCGCGCAGCACGCAGCCTGCGTAAGTTCCGCCCCCTTCCCGCAGCACATAAAAAGCCGCCCCCTCTTCCTGCTGCGGACAGCAGGACAGAGCAGAGCGGCTTCTATATAAATAGCTTGTAAAGCTACGCTGATTAACATCTCAGGAAGCGGAAAAACCGCCTCAGGCAACAGAAATAATCGCTTCAGGCAGCGGAAAGGATCACAAGCTGAAAGCAGCCTTCACCTTGTCCACATAGTCCAGCTTCTCCCACGTGAAGAGTTCCACCTCCACATCCTTGTCGCCTTCGTAGCGCGACTTGAAGCGCTTGACAACCGTCTGCGGCTCGCGCCCCATGTGCCCGTAAGCCGCCGTCTCCTGATAGATCGGGTTGCGGAGCTTCAGGCGGTCTTCGATGGCCTTCGGACGGAGGTCGAACAGTTCGTCCACCTTCTTGGCGATCTCGCCGTCGCTCAGGCCGACGTGGCTGCGCCCGTAGGTGTTGACGTAGATATTGATGGGGCGCGCCACGCCGATGGCGTAGGACACCTGCACCAGCATCTCGTCGGCCACTCCGGCTGCCACCAGGTTCTTGGCGATGTGGCGCGCGGCGTATGCGGCGCTACGGTCCACCTTCGAGGGGTCCTTGCCCGAGAATGCACCGCCTCCGTGGGCGCCCTTGCCTCCGTAGGTATCTACGATGATCTTGCGTCCCGTCAGTCCCGTGTCTCCGTGAGGGCCGCCGATGACGAACTTTCCGGTAGGGTTGACGTGATACGTGATGCGGTCGTTGAACAGCGCGAGCACCTTCTCGGCATGGATGGAGGCGATCACGCGCGGCATCAGGATGTCGATCACGTCGCGGCGGATGATGGCGAGCATCTCTTCGTCGGCCTTCAGCTGGGCGGCTTCGGTGTCGTCGGCAGGACGGATGAAGTCGTCGTGCTGTGTGGAGACTACGATGGTGTCGATGCGCACCGGGTTTCCGTTGTCGTCATATTCGATGGTCACCTGGCTCTTCGAGTCGGGACGCAGATAGGTCATCACTTTGCCTTCGCGGCGGATGTCGGCCAGCACCTGCAGGATGCGGTGCGAGAGGTCAAGCGAGAGCGGCATGTAGTTCTCGGTCTCGTTAGTGGCATAGCCGAACATCATGCCTTGGTCGCCTGCGCCCTGCTCCATGGGGTCTTGGCGCTCCACGCCGCGGTTGATGTCGGGACTCTGCTCGTGGATGGCGGACAATACGCCGCACGAGTTGCTCTCGAACATGTACTCGCCTTTCGTATATCCGATTTTCTGAATCACTTCGCGTGCGATAAGTTGCAAGTCCACGTACGCTTTGGTTTTCACTTCTCCAGCCAGCACCACCTGTCCGGTAGTTACCAGAGTTTCGCAAGCTACTTTCGAACTGGGGTCGTAGGCCAACAGTTTGTCAAGCACGGCGTCCGATATTTGATCGGCCACTTTGTCGGGGTGTCCTTCAGACACCGATTCGGATGTGAATAAATATCCCATTGTTGAATTAAGAATTAAGAATTAAGAATTAAAACTTCTGAAAACAAGTGCGTTGAAGTCAAACGTGAGTAGGAGCGTCGGCACGGGGGCATCAGAAAAAGGTGTTGTTTTAGCATTTTTTTCTGTGGTTGCAAGCTACTCAAATCTTTCCACATTCGTTTTTCGGCCGCAAAGGTAGGAAAGATATTTCGTTTTTGAAGTCTGACAGGCGGAGATTAACACTGATTTAGGATTTTCAGGTAGAAGTCCCTCACGTCGCTCCACTTGTAGAAAGGATATGTGTCCGTCGGCACGGGGATGTGCACTTCGTGCTCGTTGTGCATGATCTTCACCAGGATATCGTCCGGATCGCCCTTCTCCTTGCGGTAGAAGACCATCTGCACGTTGGCTGCCATCGGGACGACCTTAAAGTTGCACCACACCTTGTATACTTCGTACGGGTCGCTGACCGACACGTTGTAGTTCTCTATCTGCATCAGCGCCACCAGGGGAATCACATTGCCGTCGTGCCCGAAGCGTAGCGTGGCTGCCGTGCCTCCTTCGCGGATGGCCTCGTCGGCGCTGTCCAGTATGTTGCGCAGCAGCGGTTTCGCATTGGCCACTACCAGCCCTTTGCTGTCGGCATGGTTGGCGTTGCGCACGTAGAAGCTGTAGTTGGCGCACTGCCACAGGTCGAACAGGTCTTGCGGCTCGAACAGGTCGTAGAAGGAGAGCTTCGTCTCCACGTTCTGCATGTCGCTGGCTATCCAGTAGAGTCCCCACATCAGTTCTTTCGGGTTCACTTTCTTCAGGATGAAGCGCTCGTCTTTGAACAGCGAAGCCACCAGCCGGTCGGGCTTCGTATGGGCCGCCTCAAACTTCTTGTACTCCTCCGTCCACGGGCCGTCGCTCGAAGAGGTAAAGAGGTTGGACTCGTAGGAGTGATAGTTCATGTAGTTCATATACTTCCGGCTGGACTCGTAGGATATGCGCAAGTTGGAGTTGAGCTCTTTCAGCCGGTCGCCGAAGGCCACCATGCTCATTGCGCAGCGGAACACCACCGTAGAACGGGCCGATACGAAAGCCTCGCCCTTGAAGGCATTCGGAAAATGCCGCATACATTCTTTCTGCAATGCCCCGATGCTGTCTGACGCCCAGCGGGGTCAGGTCGCCGTCGTGTCCTTCGGCTTCTTCCCACACTTTCAGCAGACGCTGGTAGACGTCTTCTCCCAGTTCGGAGAGGGCTTTTCCGGCATGTGCCGCCTCGAAAAGAGTGATCACGCTCTTGTAGTAGCGGTCCGACACCAGATAGCGCGAGCCGTGTCTGCCGTAATGGCTGACGTAGAATGGTTTGTAGCCCTTAGGCGCCTTGGTCTGTTGAGGGATATCAAGCGGATAGGCCCAGTAAACTCCGCCAGTCTTTTCGATCGTGGCAAACATCTCTTCTTTGGTTGTCTGTGCCCCAAGAGGCATGCAGCACATTCACATTGCAGCACTCAGCAGTGCTTGCTTCACATTCAGTTTCATTGTCATTTAGATTTAATCTGTTTATATTAGAAGTTATTCGGGAACTGTTCGAGAATTATTCGGGAATTGTTCGGAAGCTGTTCGGGAATTGTTCGGAAGCTGTTCGGGAATTGTTCGGAAATCATTCCTTATCCTTCAGGTTGCGAAACAGCTCCTGCAGCGTCTTTCCCAGCAACGGATGCATCAGGTCGGGCGCTATCTCCGCCAGCGGTTCCATCACGAAGCGGCGTTCCTGCATCAGCGGATGGGGAAGCCTCAGCAGAGGCGTATCAAGTACAAGGCTGTCGCAAAGCAGCAGGTCGATGTCTATCACCCGGTCGCTATACACCCCATCCACCGACTTGTGCGTACGTCCCATCTCCCGCTCGATGCCCTGAGTTACGGAAAGCAGCTCCATCGGCGGCAGAGAGGTCTCCACACTGGCGGCGGCATTCAGAAAAGCATGTTCGGAAGCGAATCCCCAAGGGGCAGTGGCATAAAAAGCGGACAGGGAAATGATCTCCCCTACCCGCTCTCCGATAAGTTGCACGGCGCTGCGGAGGTTCTGCTCCTTATCGCCGAGATTTGTTCCTAAACCCAGATAAACGCGCATCACTTGTCGATAATCAGCATCGCATCTCCGTACGTACCAAAACGGTAGCCTTCCTTCAGTGCCACGTCGTATGCCTCCATCACCTGCTCGTAACCGCCGAAAGCGGCAACAATCATCAGCAGCGTGGAAAACGGCATGTGGAAGTTGGATATCATGGCATTGGCCACGGTGAAGTCGTAGGGCGGGAAGATAAACTTGTTCGTCCAGCCTTCGTAGGACTTCAGGTGTCCGTCGGTGCTTACGGTGCTCTCGATGGCACGCATCACCGTAGTACCCACGGCGCAAACCTGTCTGTTCGTGTCCTTCGCATGGTTCACTATTCTGACAGCTTCATCGCTCACAATCATCTGTTCGGAATCCGTCTTGTGCTTCGTGAGGTCTTCCACATCAATCTCGCGGAAGTTTCCTAGTCCGGCGTGCAGCGTGACGTATGCAAAGTCGATACCCTTGATCTCAAGACGTTTCATCAGCTCGCGGCTGAAATGCAGGCTGGCAGTAGGAGCCGTCACCGCACCCTCGTTGCGGGCAAAGATGGACTGGAAGCGTTCTGCATCTTCCGGCTCCACCGGGCGGTTGACGATGCTGTGCGGCAGCGGAGTCTCGCCCAAGGCATACAAAGCTTTCTTGAACTCGTCGTGCGGACCGTCGTAGAGGAAACGGAGCGTACGTCCGCGGGAGGTCGTATTGTCGATAACCTCAGCTACCATAGAGTCGTCGTCACCGAAATACAACTTGTTGCCGATGCGGATTTTACGGGCGGGGTCCACCAACACATCCCATAGGCGGAGTTCTTCGTTCAGCTCGCGCAGGAGGAATACTTCGATACGTGCGCCGGTCTTCTCTTTATTGCCATACAACCGGGCAGGGAATACTTTGGTGTCGTTGAAGATGAATACGTCTTTCTCGTCAAAGTAGTCCAGGACATTCTTAAACTCTTTATGCTCGATCTCGCCCGTCTTTCTGTGAAGTACCAATAGGCGCGATTCGTCTCTGTACTTTGTAGGATGTAAAGCAATTCTCTCTTCCGGAAGCTTAAATTTAAATTGCGACAGTTTCATATTATTTTAAGTTATTGAGTTTTTGAATTACTTGGGGTTTGAGTTATTGAGTTATTCGGGTCACTTGTTTTTTGAGTTATTAAATCGTTTGAGTTACTTCTTTTTTGATTTATTGAGTTATTTGAGTTTCGCAAGCGAAACTTCTTAGTTGACGAGGGTTCAATCGACAAACTGACAAAAAGAAAAGTACAGGTTATAACTCTTAGCCTGATGGCAAGCAAGCATTTTCCCTTATCCCCTTGTCAACTTGTCTGCTGGAAATCCTTTGTGTCTTCCTCCGTGTCTATCTCCTGAGCGTCTATCCACTCCTTGAAGTCCATCGGGTCGAGGCAGTCTGCCAGCCAGACATCTCCCACGCGGGTGCGCTCCAAAGCCGTCAGATGTGCCCCGCTCTGCAGTGCTTCGCCAATGTCGCGGGCCAGCGCACGGATATAGGTACCTTTGCTGCACACTACGCGCACTTTGATATCCGGCAGGTTGCACTCCAGCAGTTCTATCTCGTCTATCACCAGAAGCTTCGGCTTCAACTCCACTTCCTCCCCCTTACGGGCCAGGTCGTAAGCGCGCTTGCCGTTCACCATGCAAGCAGAGAAAGCGGGTGGAACCTGCTGTATCTCGCCGACAAACTTCTTCAATGTCTCTTCCACCAGCCCTTGGGTGATGTGTTCCGTAGGATAGGTGGCATCTATCTCATGTTCCAAGTCGTAGGAAGGGGTCGTGGCGCCCATCCGGATGGTGGCGACGTATTCCTTCGTGTGATACTGGAACTCTTCAATCCGCTTCGTAGCCTTGCCCGTACAGACAATCATCACCCCCGTAGCCAGAGGATCGAGCGTGCCGGCATGGCCTACTTTCAGTTTCTTCACCTTCAGCCGCCGGCAGATGTGGTAACGTGCATGTCCCACGACCTTGAACGAGGTCCACCCCAACGGCTTATTGAAATAAAGTACTTCTCCTTCTTTGAAATTCATCTGTTAACCTTGCATTTGTGACAGAATGATAGTTACGATACCGGCCATCGCACAGTAGATGGCGAAATAGACCAGCTTGCCTCTCTTCACAATGTTAATCATCCACTTACAAGCCAGACAGCCCGACACGAAAGCTGCCACGAAGCCTATCAGCAATGACAACGTCGAGATGCTGCCCGCAATCTCTTCGCCTTTCATCAGCTTCAAGCTGTCCAGCAGTCCCTCACCCAATATCGGCGGCATCACCATCAGAAACGAGAACTGTGCCAGTTTCGCCTTGTTGTCGCCCAGCAGCAGTCCCGTAGCAATCGTAGAACCCGAACGGGAAAGCCCCGGAAGCACGGCGCAAGCCTGAGCCAAACCGATGATAAACGCGTCTTTCATCGAGATGTTCTCTTTCTGCTTCGGCTTATAGTAGTAAGAGAACGAGAGCAAAGCGGCAGTCAGCAGCAGCATGCAGCCCACAACCAGCAACCCCGAACCAAAGATTGCCTCCACCTCGTCCTTGAAGAACACGCCTACGATGCCTATCGGTATCATGGAAATCAGGATATTAATCACGTAGCGCGTCTCGTCGTTCATCTGCCACTTGAACAGGCCTCTGAAGATCCATTCGATCTCTTTCCACAAAACAACCAGCGTACTGAATACCGTAGCCACATGCACTACCACCGTAAACGCCAGATTCTCTTCTCCCTGAATGCCAAACAACGCTGAGCCGATGGCAAGATGTCCGCTGCTACTCACCGGCAGATATTCTGTCAGCCCCTGGATCAGCCCCAGGATAAGTGCCTCAAACCATTCCATATAGTTTAATTATGAATTTTGAATTATGAATTTTGATTTTTTGGGGGATACGGGGGCTTCACGCTTCCGGTCTTTCTTGGTCGGCCTGCTTGCTGCGGGGTTTGCGCAACACGGCGTAGATCATGAAGACAAAGCCTGCAAGACAGACAAGCGGAGCTACCTTAATGCGCCTCGCACTAAAAATATCCGGTTCGAAGTGCTCCGGAGTAGACACAGGACCGGTCATCAGAATAAAACCGACAATCACTACCGCCATTGCAACGGCAAGCAGGATAAAGTTGGTCTTATCGAAAGCAAATTTCTCTTTACTCATTTCTTATCTATATAAATTACATTACTATTCTATCTCTCATCGTCAGCCGTCTGTCGCCGGACACACATCATCAGATGTAGTAGAGCGTGCTTGCCTTCATCCGCAGATACTTGTTGGTGGAAAGGTATGCGCAAAACCACGTAATGCACACCCCGAACACCAGCACCGATGCGGAAACCAACAACATGACATCGGGCGTAATCACACAAATCAAATCAGGCTCATACGTCACCAGCCAATAGGCAGCAGCCCACAAGATACCGTCGGCAATGACAGCCGCCAGCACACCGATACAGAAGTTGCGCCACAAGAACGGACGCCGGATAAAGCCCCAACTCGCTCCCACCAACTTCATCGTATGGATGAGGAAGCGTTTGGAGTAGATGGTCAGCCGTATCGTATTATTGATCAATGCAAAGGATATGAAAGTCAACAATACGGCAAGTCCCAACAACAGCAGGCTGATATTACGGACATTCTTATTGACCATATCAATCAGGTCTTCCTGATAGTGCACTTTCTGCACGTTAGTGTTCTTTCTAATCAGCTTCTCTATCCGAGCTATGCTGTCTGCATTGGCATAGTCGAAATGCAGTTTCACCTCGATAGAGGCGTGCAGAGGATTATATCCCAGAAAGTCCTGTGGGTCTACCCCCATCGCCTCGATCTGTTCGTGGAGCGCCTGCTTCTTGGAGATATACTCTGTGGAGCGCACAAAGGCTTCCTTGTCCAGCTTCTTCTGAAATTTCAGGATATCCGCCTCCTTCATGTCATCGCTGAGGATAATGGAGAAATTGATATTCTCCTTGACATACACCGAAAGGTTGTGGGCAGCAAGCACAAAAAACACAACCAGCCCCAACAGCAACAACACCAATGTCGTACTGATGCTAGAGGTGACGAACTGCATATCAAAGCAAGATACAGTATTATTTCTACTTCTTCCTGAATACATAAATCATCGAACTACTTTGTTCTTTTCTTCCTAATGTACTGAGCCATGCCCGCATGCCGCTCAGCATTCCCCAGAAGAAAGTAAGGGAATGACCCATATATTTCTCGCTCAACATCGACACATAAAAGGCATCGAACGGCATCGGGAGGTGTGCAGCCCATATGAAACCGTGTTTAGCCGCTATCCGCTGGATGGTGGCGGGCGTAAAGTGCCACAAGTGGCGCGGGACATCGTAAGCTGCCCACAGTGCACCATACTTCTTTGCGTCGTACGAAGAGCAGTTGGGCACGGCAACTATCAGCACGCCTCGCTCTGCCAGCAGGGTGTTCAGTGTATCCCACGTATCATTCAGGTACTCCAGATGCTCCATGACGTGCCACAAGGTGATGACGTCGAAGCTCCCCTCAGTAAATCTCTGCAACTCCGTATCGGGTTTCACTTCAAGCCCGAAGTGCTCCTTGGCAAACTGACGGGCTTGCGCGTTCTTCTCCACAGCCTCCACTTCCCAGCCCCGTCGCTTCATGGTGGCAGCGAAGTAACCGGTTCCCGTACCGACGTCCAACAGGCATCCCGTTTTTCGGTGCGCCTCGCGAATCACCAGACGCGCCTTACGACCCAACATATAGCTGCGTACCCAATGGTACACCCTGTTCATGAGTCCTTTTTTCGTATCGGAATGGGAGATGTAATCGGGCGTTTCATAATATCTGCCTATCTCTGCCTCTACAGGGAAGTCCTGCGTAAAAAGGAAGCCGCAACTCTGACATCGGCACAGATGGAATGCTTCGCCGGAAGCATAATGGTCTATGCAAGTCATAGCATGCTCCATATGCGTACCACCGCATACCGGACAGACTTTTATTGTGAGTTTATTCATCGAACGTTTTGCAAAAATGAAGCACAGTCCGAACCCACCGGACCACACTATACCCTAATTTGGCGCAAATAAACAAATAAAAAGTGAGGTATGGGGATTTTGTTAAGGAGATTTAATAAATAAGGGAATCACTATGCTTCACTCCGTTACAGTTGAATGCAATAGTCGATAGTTGACAGTTAAATACACTATTGACCATTGTTTGCATTAATGTCATCTATCAATCGATAAAGGTTCTCATCCGAGAGCATCCGCTCCCTATCAGGGCTACATCATCTCCATACGCCTCTGTATAAAAAAACATAAAGTGGGTATGGGGCAGATAGAGAACAGGTATGAAGCGGATGCGTTTTTGAATAAGGCTCCTATGCCCATCGGACAGAATGCCAGGACAGGCATGTCCTGATGGGTCAGAAAGGAGCGTAAGCCTCGTTCTTCAAGGAGCGGACGCCCATGCACTCCATCTCTATCAACCAGCCCGGACGGCATACGGGGGCATGCACAAAGACTTTCGGGATAGCGGGAAAGCGACTGTCGTACATCTTCTTTACTACAGCATAGTCGGAAATGTCGCGCAGATAGACTATCATTTGTCCCAAGTCTTCGAACGTGCATTCCGCTTCGTTCAGCAAGGCTTCCACATTCTCCCACATCCGTTCCGTCTGCTTACGGATGTCGCCAGGATGAACCACTTCACCTTTGTTGTTGATGCTTGCCGTACCGGAGATGAACACGTGGCGACGGTCGCCATAGTCTACATAAGTACCCCGCTCGAAACTGACACCATATTCGTAAGTGGGGTTCAGGTGAGTGGGAGCATAGAGAAAATGGATTTGTCCTGCCTGTAGACCTGCCACGGCATAGGTGTCCATTTGCACGAGGACTTTCGGGTCGGCATGGCGGCCACCGATACCTGTGCTGGAGATGTAGTGGGTCTTTTCCGTCAGATTCTGCGTGACAAAGACTTCATTGCGCGCCTTCACTACATCGGCATAATTCACATCTACGTTCTGTACGAAAAACCAGGTGCGGATGCAGTCGTTTGCCAGCGTACAGCCCTGCTCCATGAGTTGCATCACGTAATCGTTCAGCAACAAGCGGGTCTGATATTCCGAGTTGGCGGCACGGTTGAAGGCGCTTCCTCCCCAAAGTTGGCGATAAGCTCCGTGCTTCACTTCAAAGAGTCCGTTGTGCAGGACCCGTGTCTGTACATCAGTCTGCAGATAAACCCACAATGCAATCTTTGTCCCATTCAGGGGCGGCTGCTCTACAATAGAAAGAGCGCAATCGGAATTTTCGGCCATAAAAGCCTGCAAAATGTCCGCCTGATTGGCTGCATCGCTCAGGAAGCAACGTTTGAAAACAGCAACCGCTCCTTTCAGTTCGCGGGTCAATACTTCGTTATATGCGTCTGCTACAGCGCTCAGTTGCTGTTGATAAGTGTCTTCGGGCTGGATAGAGTGAATCATCACGTGAAATTCTGACACTCCTTGCCCTGCTTCATATCTAAATATTTCGGTCAGTGTCTTTCCCGACCAGTCAGTATGCTGTTCGTTAACATTCATATCCCATGTAAATTAGTCAATTGTTTAAGAAAGCCCCCCTGTTGATCCAGTCGTCTATCAGTTTCAGAGCCAACTGTTCTTTCTCGGAAAAGAGGTCCAGATGGTGCATATTCGTGTCGCCGTCCCGGTTCAGGACTAGGTGCAGAAAGCTCTCCTCTGCTTCGCCCGGTTTAACCAACAGCAGGTCGCTGTTCTTGTAGGCAGGCCGGTTGACCAGTGCATGGTAGCTCTTATCCGCTGTCAGAAACAGATTACCCGCTGCCGTACCCGTTTCTCCGTGACACATCGTGCATTTCTTGTCAAACACCTGCGACTGAATGGCACTGTACATGCCTACGTCCAGTGTGCCGACATTCATCATGATGGTGTCCGCTGATGCGAATATCTCTTCGCACTCTATGGTATGGAAGTCGGCGACGCACTCCCGCAAGCGATTGATGACACAGAGTTTCAAGACTGTCACCTCGTCGTTTATGCCGCCAAGCGTCATCACGACCTCAGTCCCGTCGGACTGGTTCAGCGGCAACGATTTCGTAATGACTGCATACTCGCTCTTGTCATTGAAACCTGCCACGACCACGCTGTATCCGTCCGCCCAATTGCCCAGTCCGCTGAAGCGTCCGGTCAACTTCAAAACATATCCTCCACGCTCTATGTCCACATGCTGCTCGTAAATCCTGCCGTCGTCGCACGAACAAAGAGAGACGGTTGTCCAGATGGCGGCAAGGAATAATATATAGTTCTTCATATCCTTCCTGCTGTTTTTTAGAAAGTATATTGTAACATGACGGTAGCCGAGTGAGTGGCAAGCCCCAGATTGTCGTTGTCGCGGTCGAGCTGTGTCTTATGCCCCGTACGTGCCACGTACTGATACATCGCCTGCAATTTTAGGTTGCAGCCTTTGAAAAAATAGTTCATGCCTACGGCAGGCATGTTCAGGAATCCGTCATCGCCCGTACCGTTACGGTTGAAAAAGTCGTAACGAAGAGCTGCCTGCAAGCGGGGGGCAATGAAGTAACCGCCTTGCGCATAACCGCCAAGGTAGTTATAGGTTTCGTTGATCTTCTGGCGGTCGGTGAAGCCCACATGCATATAGTATGCTTCGGCCGCCAGATAAAGCCTATTCTTCAGCATGGCAAATTCCACCCCCACACGGCTGTCGTTGGTACTCTCATTTTCGCTCTCCACATTGATGGAAGCTGAGACACCGAACAGTATCTTGTCTTCCTTAAGGCGGTTGGGACTACCCTGAGTGGCGGGCATCACTCCCTTAGGCATGTAGGTGAAGCGCCCTGCATACAGCAAAGAGGGGATATGCCAATCGTCACTCACAGTCTTCGTGGCAACGTTCACGGCAACACCGGTACCATTGAACAGACCGACTTCGTAGCCAAACTTATCCGCCAGCAATCCGTGGATTTCTACACCCAGGTCGAAACCAGTACCTATATTCGGGGTCACTGCATTCAGCGAGTATGGCAAGATGACAGGCGAAGTCAGCGAAAGGGGCAACTGGGGGAAGAGGGTTTCGCCCAATGTCGTCAGGTAGGCATGTGCAAAAGGAGTCTTAAACTTTCCGGCACGTATGGCAAACTGTTTCTTGAGTTGCACATCGAACCAAGCCTGCTGGAGCAATGCACCGCCACTCGCCGCCGCGTTGATGGAGAGATTGAAAGAGACCTTTCCAAAGGCTTTTCCCGTGAAACCCAGTACGGCGTAAGGGATGGAGAAGCCGGAATTGGCTATATTGTCCTGATTGTACGCCTTGTCCAGTCCTTCGTCGTCATACCAGTTGAAATTGGCACAAGTCTGCACCAGCAAATAGGGTTTGAATACAAAATCACCTTTCTTTGTTCCGATGGTGAATCCCTCTCTTCCGGCAAGTGAAACTACGCCGTTCTCGGTATCTTCTTCATGCTGTGCCACGGCTATCAATGAAAGAGAAGCCAGCGCAACCATTAAAATTAATTTTCTTATCATTGCTCTTCGTTTTATAGTGATTTTAAAAATGCGATCATGGCATCACGATCTTCTTTTGTCATCTTCTTGAAAATGTTCTTAGAGGCTTCGCCTTCACCACCGTGCCACATGATTGCTTCGACAAAGTTCCGGGCACGGCCGTCGTGCAGGAAATAGGTATGTCCGTTGACAGTCTCCTGCAGTCCCACTCCCCAAAGGGGGGTAGTGCGCCATTCGTTGCCCCGCGCCAGACCGCTTACGTAATTGTCGTTCAACCCTACACCCATGATTTCCGACCCCATGTCATGAAGCAGGAAGTCGGAATAGGGATGGATGGTCTGGCTGCCCAGCCACGGCAGGCGGGTCCCGTTCAGCAGAACGGAACCGCGTGGCTTGGTATGAAGCGTGGTCACATGGCAAAGATGACATTTCGCCTCATAGAAGTTCCGTTCTCCCCGTTTCACTTGCTCGTTGTTCACGTTACGGCGCGCTGGCACACTGAGGCTTTGCATGTAGAGGTCTACATTCTCCATATCTTCCGTCGACACCTCCAGCTGGGCATAGGAGAGCCCCATCATGCTGCCCTGACTCACTTGCACCTGTCCTTCGCAGATCTCTTCGGGATAGCGGCTGTTAGTGACACCCATATCGCTGGAGAAACCGAGTTCTACGGTCAAGTCGGCATGCTGCGCCTTGTTGCCGGACAGTCCCAGGCTTCGCACACCTCGTTCGGTGATATAGTTGCAACGCCCACTGATGCCGTATTCCGGATAATTGCTCTTTGCCGCAAGGGCTTCTATCTCAACCGGGTCGAGAGCCATCATCTGCCCCATACCGACGTGGCGTAGAGGGATACGCACGGTACAGAATAATTCTTCGGGCTTAATGCTGTCCGCATACCATTCATAAATGGAATAAGTGGGCTTACACAACTCATATTTCTCACCATCGGGGAACTGGAACGTTTCATAGGTATATTCCACTTTCAGTTTTCCTTCCGGTTTCACCCCGTAAATCGCCTGATCGTGAAGTACACGCCCGTAGTCCTGGAAGAAAGCCCCGTTCTTCCGACTGACATACACCAACATGGACGAGAATCCTGAACTTCCGGAACCGCCTTCACTCCACAAAGTAGGCTGTGTGCGTCCTGCATTGCGATGGCAGCTGCCACAGGAATAACCGGCATAGACCGGTCCCAGTCCTCCTCCTATCCCGTTGCTGCTGGTGCGATTGTCGTCATACAGTTTGTCGCCACGAGTAAAGCGCTTGTCATACTCTCCCGTCACCCAGTCGGCCGACCGGTCGTAGGCAAAGGAAGAAGTCAGAAAATTAGTGGCAGTACCTGCCGAAAGGGCAAATCCGGCAGGTACTGCCATGTCATCCGCAGTCATTCCCTCGTTCTCGCAAGCGCATAATGCCAACAGCGAGCAACTGCAATATATTGTGAACAATTTTCTTAACAGATCATTCATGTGTTCTTGAATCATTATTGCAAAAATATGTAGCCAACACTTATCGATACCCGCCATGAAAGCTGCAGGGTATATCAAAAACCAGTATTCACCACAGATTACACGAATTGGCACAGATTTTTATCATCAACACTTATAATGAGAGTAAATAATCTATAGAAATCCGGATAATCTGTGGCAAATCTCTGCGTAATCTGTGGTGAGCTTTTACTTTCTGAAAGATCAGGTCTTTAAAGAACCAAATTTTACTGAACCGTACGAGCCTCTCCATCCTTAAAGATCAGATACTCTAACGTGTGATAACCGCGCAATGACTGTGCACTAGCTATCTGATCATTTTCTTCGTCATAGTCACCATCCCAATTTAGATCAGTATAGTTGCCGGAAGTCAGAATCTGTACGATACCCTCTTGGTCGAGGGGCCAACTGTCCATGTTGGGGTCAAGACCTTTGTCAGCAACCGGACCGAAAAGGAATGCCTCACTGGTTTCCCACGGTTCGCGGGCTGTGAGCCATGCCGTGGCACAGGCTTTGAAGTTCGCATTATTCGGAGCAATCCGGAAAGCCTCTACTGCACTAAGAAGAGCTATGTTCTTTGCCTTCAGATCAGCATAAGTAGGTAATACAACTACATCCACATAGTTGGCTACAACTGCTGAGAGAACAGTTTTGTCAATGCCTTCAACACAGCTTTTCAGTCCTCCTTTGAGCACTTCTTCCAATACGGCACAAGCTTCCATCGCTTTTTCAGTTTCACTGCTATAGATATTGTTACGGAAAGGACTCGGAATAGCCCAGATGGCTGCTGCTGCATCATCAATCGCTTTCTTCACTGACGCATCAAGAGAAGCATTTACCGCTGCTACCGCTTTCGAAAGGGACAGGTCGCTAATGGCTCCGGTGCGTGTTCCGTAATATACGTTACGGATAGAATAGATATTGTTACGATAGTCTTCACGGGAATGCCAGCTATACCACGACTCTACTGCATAAAGGGCTTTCTCATATTCGCTATTTTTATAAAGGTCGTACGGATCGCCTATCTTGGCGGTGCCTACTTCATTGGCTATGTCCACGCAACCATCAATCAGTTGTTCTATGCTTGTCAGGGCATCCTGATTCTTGAAAAATGAAGCATAACTTCCACCTTCGTTGTACTTTACTGCCCAATCGTCATATAATATCGTGGCATCATTCACCAACAACTGCGCTACCACACGCATATAGTTTCCCCAACTGCTTGCATTTTCGACCGTATAGTCCAGGTTTTTAGCATCAATCTCCGTAGTGTCTTCATCACTACAAGCCGTAACAATGAACATCAACCCCATGGCGAGGGCTGACAAATAAAAAAACTTCTTCATTTTATTTATATGTTTTAATGATTAATATTCTTCCGATTTATTTTTTCACAAACCACCCTACATAAGCTATTCCGATGGCAAACTCATTCTCATTGTTGTATTTAGTCGATCCGAACACTTTGTTCGTACCGATCTTGCGGGTCATATAATCGGCTTTTACCACCAGATTGGGCAAAGCAAACCAGTTAAGTCCTACCGTCCATTTACTCACCTGGCAACGTTTCTCGATCATGGCGCTACCTTCCGCTTCTTCCTGCGGATTATAATATTCGTAACGGGCATACGGATAAATAACCGGACACTTCTTCTCCTTCGGGAAGAAAGCACTCAGGTTGATTCCCGCCTCCAACCCATAACACAAAGCATTCTGAGCGATATTGCGCATGGTACCATGATAGTAATTGGAATTATTGGAAAGGGTAATCTTACTAATCGCTGAAGAGTTCTCCAAGTCTCCATAGATGATGTTACCGCGTATCGTTAGGTATTTGTTTCGGAACTGTGCATCAGCAGAATATATCTTCAGTGCCGAAGCGCCTACGCTACTGTATTTATACTTCTTATCAGCATTGGCTGTGACATCCCGGCAATAGTAGAACGAAGCGCCTATGCGCAGGCCTGGCAGGCCTTTATAGTCCAGACGTGCCACATAGGCAGGCGATGTAAAATTATCTGCTTCGAAAAGTCCTTGTTTGCCACCCGCTACCCAGTTGTCGCGCCCGAATCCATCTGCATTCAGTCCTGCGACAACCATCGCCTGATAGTCGAAACGGGCATACCGTTTGCCGAAGGAACCGAAGAACTCCAACCCTGTTTCGTGCCACGTAGAGGGGATTATCGTCGTCTCTCCTTCCGGACGGGACGTGCCGAAGAAGTTAATGGGCTCGTGATGAGCATTGGTCAGTCCGACGGGTACAATCAGATGTCCTGCACGCACATTGAACACCGGATGTATCAACCGAGTGATATGAAACTGCTCGAGAGCTACTTCCCCACCCTTTTCCATCTCTGTCTCATACTCACCGTTCTCCGAATTTTCGAGTTCGGTCTCTATACCTACGCCTCCCGATTCGAACTCTATCTCAGCACCCAATACCCATTTAGAGTTAAACTTATAGTCGAAAGCCAATACAAAGCGAGGAATGGAGATCGTATTACGATGATCGCTATTGTCCACACCGCCATAAAAACGGTTTGTTCCATAGTTCATGAATTTCGCGACCATCTCTCCGTATCCGCCAAAGCGGAACTTTTTGTACTCCTCACCATTTACCGTTTGTTCCTTCTTCGCCATAGTTTCGGTTTGTCTTTCCACGGAAAGCACTTTTTCCGGTTCCATAGCCTGTAAAGTAGTCGCAAAGAACAAGAGACACAGCACACACAAATTTGTTATTTTTTTCATCTTTTATCTTAATATTTTTGTCGATGCAAAGATAAAGGGGAGTAAAAAAGCTGGCAATACCTAAAAATTGTGATTTTTAAGACTACTTTTAGAGATGGTTTTAATAGTTTTGGGTATCGTGCTGTTTCGAATCCCCCATGAAACTATCAAGCAATAAGAAATATAACTTTTATTGTAAAACACAGACTGTACTTAAAAAAATCGCCATGCTTGTTTGCTCTTCAAGCATGGCGGAAAAATGAATAAAAAAAAGAAAAAAAAGTATGGTTAAGAGTAACTTACAATCCTAATTTAGCCGATATTTCCAACATTCGTTTGATAGGCTTCACTGCCTTTTCTGCAATTGCCAGATCTACCGTAATCTCCGGTGATTCGTTTTTCAGGCAATCATAAAGTTTTTCCAGCGTGTTCAACCTCATGAAACTGCATTCATTGCAAGCACACGTGCTGTCGGCAGGAGGAGCCGGAATGAACTGGGTTTGCGGACACTGCTTCTGCATCTCATGAAGAATACCCGACTCGGTAGCAACGATATATTTCTTTTCAGGATGTTTCACCGCATATTTCAACAGAGCAGCCGTAGAACCGACTACATCAGCCAGTTTCAACACAGTACTCTTGCATTCGGGATGTGCCAACACAAGTGCATCGGGATGCTGTCTCTTCAGTTCCACAATCTTTTCAACAGAGAACTGTTCGTGTACGTGGCATGCACCGTCCCATAACAACATATTACGCCCTGTAACAGAATTGATATAATTTCCCAAATTTCTGTCCGGTCCGAAAATGATCTTCTCCTCCTTCGGGAAACTTTCCACAATCTGCTTCGCGTTGGTAGAGGTCACCACGACATCGGTCACTGCCTTTACAGCGGCCGTCGTATTCACGTAGGATATCACCGTATGCCCGGGATGCTCCTCAACAAACCGACTGAACTGATCTGCCGGACAACTGTCTGCCAACGAGCAACCGGCAGCCATATCGGGCACCAGTACTTTCTTATCCGGACAGAGCACCTTTGCCGTCTCGCCCATAAAGTGAACGCCACACATCACAATGATGTCCGCATCCGTCCGTGCCGCCCATTGCGCCAATGCCAGACTGTCGCCAACGTAATCGGCTATATCTTGTATTTCTCCCTTCTGGTAGTAGTGTCCTAAAATGATTGCATTCTTCTCTTTCTTGAGTTGCCTGATGGCTTCTATCAGATTATCCATAATTATATTTTTTATTTCTCTTTTTAAATTTAGAAATCCTTTATTGGTGATAATAGCCTGTTAATAGTGTCAACAAGTAAATGCGATTTTTCTTGCTCAGAAAGTTATTAGCATAAGATAAAACCTTATTCGGAGGTTATCAACGGGCGTATAAGGTATATATCTCTTGATAATAAGGCTTCTATAAAATTGCATTAACAGCTTGTTGATAATGTGCAAAGTTAATAACTTTATAGTTATAAACAGGTGTAATAGGGCTGAAAAATGTGTTTATATAACCTCGGAAAGTTTCTCTTAACTTTTTTGGAATGTTCATTTCGGTAGTTGCATATAGGTTGTTCCGAATATTGCAAGGATTACTTTTGACTTTCTTTCCAATCTGTTTTGACAGCTTTTCAACGGTTATTAACAGGGATGTGAACGGAAAGAAGTATCTTTGTGGCGTTTTGGTTTTATCCGTACTTAGAAACCTAAAAACTAAAGAATTGGAAGAATATGCGTAAATTGAAGATAACCGAGTTGAACCGTATCAGTGTAGAAGAGTTCAAGGAAGCTGAGAAACTGCCTCTGGTGGTCGTATTGGATAATATCCGTAGCCTTCATAATATAGGTTCGGTGTTTCGTACTTCAGATGCTTTTCGGGTGGAATGCATCTATCTGTGTGGCATTACGGCAACTCCCCCCCACCCTGAGATGCACAAAACGGCTTTGGGAGCTGAATTCACTGTCGACTGGAAGTATGTTGAAAACTGTGTTGAAACTGTTGATAACCTCAGAAAAGAGGGATATACAGTCTATTCCGTAGAGCAGGCAGAGGGTAGCATCATGTTGAATGACTTGGTGCTGGATAAGGCGGGTAAGTATGCCATAGTCATGGGGAATGAAGTGAAAGGCGTACAGCAGGAAGTTATTGACCATTCTGATGGTTGCATCGAAATACCGCAGTATGGGACGAAACATTCATTGAATGTATCCGTAACTGCCGGTATCGTGATATGGGATTTATTTAAGAAGCTGAAATAAACAGTTGTTTATATCATTATAAACAATATCAAATCTTTGTATTTCAGTATTCTATTTAGATAATTAACTTTCCTGTCAACAGGTTTTCAACCGTTTACTAACAAGGTTTCAACCGCTTCGATCAAGGAGTTATCCGGAAGTCGGAAAAATTGTTTGGAAGTAGTAAGAGTGATTAGTGATTCGGGAGCTATCGGCTTTAACTCCTAACGGAGCGAAAGGCAGTGATAACTCCTTTAACTTCTCTGACTCCTAAGAGCCTGTTTAAATTTTCTTCAAAAAGAACTCTCAAAAGAGGGCTGAACAAAATTTAAACAGACTCTAAAAATAATTATAATTGTCCGCTTTCTACCAATAAGATAACCCGTTCGGTAAGTGCATCTTCGCCCGTAGGATCATATTGTTTTTTCAAGTTGGCACCGAATAGTGCGGCAAAGGTCTGATAGAACCCTGCTTTGAAAGGACCCATGAAAGCTTTCACCAGTTCATAACCAGTGGAATTGGTTTGACGGTCTACTAACTTTATCAACAGCTTGCCTTGGGCGAAAGTCAGTTTCTTCATGCGTGGAGTATATTGTTCTTTCAGGCTTTTCTCTACGGCTTTTATGTGCTTCTGCCGGCTTTTCTCGTCGGGCAGAGTCATCAGATACTCGTATGTTTCGATGACTGCACGGTTGATTTCTTTGGAGATGGGAAGTACTTTCTTTACGTTGTACACCAGTCGGTTGTATTCATTCAGCTGCTTCTTATTCTTGAATTTCAACGGTTTGAATATATAGACAGTGGGTAATTTTACATAGGGGATAGTGTCACCTTGGTATATGCATACAGGAACCAGATATCCTTCTTTCTTCGTCTCCTGCGCATGGCATTGGAAGGTTACGAACAGAAGGAACACAGTTAGTATGAATATGTTAAGCCGCATGTCCATGCCACAAAATTACGTGTTTCTGTTGAATTATTGTTTGATTGTTACGGTTTTCCTTGCCTTGTTAACTTATTTATGGTAAATTCGTGCCCAATATATTGATTTACACACATGAAATTACTCAAGTTAGGAGTTTTTTTAAGTATGCTGTTAATGACTCCTATACTTGAAGCTCAAAATACGAACGTCTTTCTTTGGGAAGAGAGCATAGAGCAAATCTCTATGGATGAAGAGGAAAAAAACTGGGAAGACGAACTCGAAGAGCTTTCCAACCGCCTGCAAGAACCTGTTAATATCAATGTGGCTACTAAACGTGATTTAGAGCAATTTCCATTTCTTACGGACATCCAGATTGAAAATATCCTGGCGTATGTGTATATATACGGACAAATGCAGACCATTTACGAACTACAATTGGTGAAGGATATGGATAAACGTACCATCGACTTACTGTCACCTTTTGTCTGCACAATGCCGGTTCCTGAAAAAAACACCTTTCCACGGTTGAAAACTCTGTTGAAATATGGCAAACAAGAGGTATTGACCCGTTTAGACGTACCTTTTTATACCCGAAAAGGATATCAGAAAAACTATTTAGGACCGTCGATGTACCACTCTTTGAAGTATGGCTATCGCTATGGAGACTATCTACAGATGGGAATCACGGCAGAGAAGGATGCCGGAGAGCCTTTCGGAGCTTTGCATTCCAGCAAAGGATATGATTACTATTCGGTTTATTTTCTGCTTCACAATGCAGGGAGGTTGAAAACGTTGGCATTGGGCAACTATAAACTGAGTTTCGGACAAGGGTTAGTAGTCAGTACGGATTTTCGTTTGGGAAAGACTTATTCGCTTACTACACTGGACAATCGCAGTAATACGGGCATTCGGAAACATAGTTCGACCGATGAATATAATTATTTCCGGGGAGCGGCGGCAACGGTAGAGATAACTTCTGCGCTTCATGCGTCCGGTTTCTACTCTCATCGTTCGATGGACGGGGTAGTGGAGCAGGGCAAGATTACCTCTATTTCCAAAACCGGTCTGCACCGTACGGAGAAGGAAGCGGAGAAGATGAATGCTTTTACCTTGCAGCTGATAGGGGGAAATATTAACTATGAAATGAACAAATTAAATATTGGATTTACAGGTATTTACTACTTCTTTAATCATACTTATCAACCGAAGTTACGAACATACGCAAAATACAATATGCAGGGCAATCGCTTCTATAATGCAGGCATAAACTACAAGTATCGTCTGAACCGTTTTACCTTGACTGGTGAAGCGGCTCTTGGTAAGCAAGGTTATGCACTGGTAAACCAATTGAAATATAACGTATTAACAGGTTATCAACTGGCAATTGTTCATAGATATTATGCCCACGATTATTGGGCTATGTTTGCCCGTTCTTTTGGCGAGGGAAGTATGCCGCAGAATGAAAACGGTTGGTATTTGGCGGCGGAAGCCTCTCCGTTTAGCCATTGGAGCTTTTTCGCTTCACTGGACATGTTCTCCTTTCCTTGGTGGAGGTACCGCATCAGTAAACCGTCGCAGGGGGTAGATGTAATGTTCCAGTCGCTCTATTCGCTTCGGCGGAATCTCTCCATGTATGTCAATTACCGTTATAAACGCAAAGAAAGAGACGTGACGGGCACGGGTGGGGAAGTAGTACTTCCGGTTTATCATCATCGTTTCCGTTATCGGTTGACTTATTCACCGGAGCATATTCAGTTACGAACAACGGTTGATTACAATCATTTTCATTCGCAGGGATTGGCGGGAAGTCAGGGATATCAATTCACACAGTCTTGTTCGTATGTCTTTTCCTTTCCGTTGAGGCTTTCTGTGCAGGGTACTTATTTTCATACGGATGATTACGATTCTCGCATCTACGCCTCCGAGAGTGGGATGCTTTATTCCTTTTATGTACCTTCTTTCTATGGGCGCGGGTTCCGTTTTTCTGCCTGTGCCCGTTATGATTTTTGGAAAAGGTTTATGTTGCTCCTTAAGTTCGGGCAAACGATTTATCAGGACCGTGAATCCATCGGTTCAGGCAACGATCAGATACCGGGAAACAAGAAAGCAGACTTGCAGATGCAGTTGCGCATAAAGATTTGAGGGGAATTTTATTTAGGGAGTTGGAGAGTTAAAGGGAGTATTGGAAGTTAAGTGATAACTTCTTTAACTTCCGATAACCCCTTTTTCTTCCCTTTTAATTGCCTCTATATCCACCGAATTCATTAATTTTGTCCGTTGTAAAAAGTAAGAATGATGACTATTATTTATCCGTCTCCCATTTTCGGTCCTGTTCATTCCCGCCGTTTGGGAGTTTCTTTAGGGATTAATTTATTGCCGGAAGACGGTAAAGTGTGTTCTTTCGACTGCGTTTATTGCGAATGCGGTTTCAATGCCGACCATCGTGCACGAAAACCGCTTCCTACTCGCGAGGAGGTGCGTACTGCGCTTGAAGCCAAGTTGCTGGATATGCAACGGAACGGACCGAACCCCGATGTGCTTACTTTTGCCGGAAATGGTGAGCCAACGTCACATCCGCATTTTCCCGAAATCATAGAAGATACATTGGCTCTTCGCGACAAGTATTTTCCGGCTGCCAAAGTCAGCGTATTGAGTAATTCTACTTTTATTTCTCGTCCGGCGGTATTCGATGCGTTGAACAAGGTTGATAACAATATACTGAAACTGGATACGGTGGATGAAGAGTATATTCGTACCGTAGACCGTCCTAATACGCACTATTCGGTGACTGAGATTATCGAGCGTTTGAAAACTTTCGAAGGGAATTGTATCATTCAGACTATGTTTATGAAAGGTAGTTATCAGGGGAAAGATGTGGACAATACTTCTGACCGGTATGTTCTTCCTTGGTTGGAAGCCTTGAAAGATATAAACCCCCGCCAAGTGATGATTTATACCATCGACCGTGAAACGCCCGGACACGATTTGTGTAAAGCTACTCATAAGGAATTGGATCGTATTGCTGCTCTGGTGGAAGAGGCGGGCATTGCGGTGAGCGTTTCTTATTAAAAAAATAGGATGGATGATGTAGGAGGTGTATCAGAACTGGTCACAAATAGGTTTTGATACACTTTTATTGTTTTTATTTCATCTCACGAGACGGATAAATTCATCTCGTGAGATGAAATAAATCGTCTCATGGGACGGATTTTTTTGTCTCGTGGAACGAAATTATTCGTCTCATGAGATGATTTTTTCGCTATTACGGTATAAGTAAATCCATCCTTCAAATTTGAGTATAGAGACGAATCTCCTGAATAAAAAAGTGCGTATATGCTAAACAAATTCTTTTCCTTATACGTTCTTAATGAAAGAAAGGCAATACACAATTTATTAACTAAATAACAGAAATTATGGCTAAAAGCGTCAAGGGTACTCAGACAGAAAAGAATCTGTTGACCTCATTTGCAGGAGAATCACAAGCGAGAATGCGTTACACTTATTTTGCAAGTGTAGCCAAGAAAGAGGGGTATGAACAAATAGCTGCTATCTTCACAGAGACAGCCGATCAGGAGAAAGAACATGCCAAGCGTATGTTCAAGTATTTAGAAGGTGGTATGGTGGAAATCACTGCAAGCTATCCGGCCGGTGTTATCGGTACTACATTGGAAAATCTGAAAGCAGCCGCTGACGGCGAACACGAAGAATGGTCGTTGGATTATCCTCATTTTGCCGATGTGGCGGAAGCAGAAGGTTTCCATGAAATTGCTGCCATGTATCGGAATATCTCTATTGCCGAAAAAGGGCATGAAGAGAGATATCGTGCTTTCGTGAGCAACATTGAGAATGCTACCGTATTCGCCAAAGAGGGTGAAGTGGTATGGCAGTGCCGCAACTGTGGCTTTATCTATGTAGGTAAGGAAGCTCCGGAAATTTGTCCGGCTTGCTTGCATCCGCAGGCCCACTTCGAAGTGAAGAAGGAAAACTATTAAGATTTTTTGCATCTGTGTAAATAGAAGTTTTTTGCATCTGTACAAAAGATTCTGCCAAGAAGAAACGTCAAATAGCGCGAACGGGCAGAAGGCTGTGAACCTTCTGCCCGTTCCGTTTTTTCTGCTCGAAGCATTCCTTTATTTTAGAGCCTGTTTAAATTTTATTCAAAAAGAACTCTAAAAAGAAGACTGAATAAAATTTAAACAGGCTCTTAATATTCAGGACACTGTTGTCGGCAGTAACTTGTTGTTTGGCTTTTACTCTTTTGCGTGCGGATAGTCAATCGTATAGTGCAATCCGCGGCTTTCCTTGCGCTCCATAGCCTGGCGGGTGATCAGATAACCCACGTTGATCATGTTGCGTAACTCGCAGATTTCCTTTGACGCCTTGCTGCGCTTGAAGAGCTCTTCCGTCTCTTCGTAGAGCAAATCCAGACGTACCCAGGCACGTTTCAGGCGCAGATTACTACGCACGATACCCACGTATGAACCCATGATTTGGTTCACTTCCTTCATGCTTTGAGTGATGAGCACCATCTCTTCGTTGGTAACGGTTCCTTCGGCATTCCATTCCGGTATTTCGTGGTTGAACTCATAACGGTCGAGCACGCTCAGGGCATGCTTGGATGCAGCATCGGCATAGACAACGGCTTCAATCAGCGAGTTGGATGCCAGACGGTTTCCTCCGTGCAACCCGGTGCACGAACATTCTCCTACGGCATACAGGCGGTTGATGGAAGACTCTCCGTTCAGGTTCACCTTGATGCCACCGCAAAGGTAATGGGCGGCAGGAGCTACAGGAATGTAATCCTTGGTGATATCGATGCCCAAGCTGAGGCATTTCTCATAGATGTTCGGGAAATGCTTTTTGGTCTCTTCCGGATTCTTGTGCGTAACGTCCAGATAGACATGCTCGTCGCCACGCTGCTTCATTTCGCTGTCGATGGCACGTGCCACGATGTCGCGCGGGGCAAGCGAAAGGCGGGGGTCATACTTCTGCATGAACTCTTCGCCCCCCATATTGCGCAATACGGCACCATATCCGCGCATAGCCTCCGTGATCAAGAAGCAGGGACGGTCGCCCGGATGATAGAGCGCAGTGGGGTGGAACTGAATGAACTCCATGTCTTGCACCGAACCTTTGGCACGGTATACCATAGCGATTCCGTCTCCCGTAGCCACCAGCGGGTTGGTTGTATTGCGGTAGACGGCACCTACGCCACCCGTAGCCATCAGTGTCACTTTCGAAAGGAAAGTGTCCACTTCGCCGGTGTCCTCGTTCAGCACGTACGCTCCGTAGCATTTGATGCCCGGGGTATGACGGGTTACGATGATGCCCATGTGATGCTGGGTGATGATTTCTACGGCAAAGTGTCGGTTGAAGATTTCGATATTGGGATGTGCCTTTACGGCTTTGATGAGGCTTTGCTGTATTTCAGCGCCAGTGTTGTCCTTATGATGCAGGATGCGGAACTCGGAATGACCGCCTTCTTTGTGCAGGTCAAAGTCTCCCTGTTCGTTTTTGTCGAATTCCACTCCCCAGTTTATCAGTTCCTTGATTTGTCCGGGAGCTTCGCGCACCACTTTCTCTACGGCAGTGCGGTCACTGATCCAGTCGCCCGCAATCATAGTATCTTCAATATGCTTGTTGAAGTTGTCTACCAGCGTATTGGTTACTGAAGCGATACCTCCTTGGGCGAAGAAGGTATTGGCTTCTTCCAGTTCCGTCTTGCAGATGAGTGCTACTTTACCTTTGTGAGCCACTTTCAGGGCGAAGCTCATGCCGGCTATACCGGAACCAATTACTAAAAAGTCGAACTCTTTAATCATATTTCAAATGTTTTCTTGTTGCAAAACTACAAAATAACTGGTTTGCTTGTACTTCTCTTGTATATTAATTCACGATTTTGCGATAAATATTGTTTGGAGGGGCTTCATTCCCGTTGCATATCGGTTGGAGATACCATGAGAAAACTGTATCTTAGCGGCAAAAATAAAACTCAATGAACCGTATTTTTCATGCCCGCGTGGCGATAGGGCAATTTTTGTTTTTGCTGATGGCTACAGCTGTCACTCTTCATGAGATGTGGATGCGGCATGCTGTATTGACTGTTGTTTTCATGTTGCTGCTCGTGATTTCTATCGAGCGTCTTATCCATACTACCTATACACTGACGGCGGACGGTCGTCTTGTGCTCTATTTCGGGCGCTTCACCCGTCCGAAAGATATTCTTCTGAAGGATATTCTTTCTGTAGAGCAGACTTCATCGATGAAGATCGGGGGCTTTGCCATAATGCGTTATGTGTTGGTAAAGTACGGAGCGAAGGAAAAGTGTGCCGTGCTATTGCCTGTGAAGGAGGAGATGTTCGTTAAGATGCTCCAAGAACGCATGTGCGAAGAAAAGACAATGGATTTCAGTTAAATGTGCTAATGGTTTTAGAGGTGTAAAGTTCACGTTTGTGTCCCCAAAAGTGTAGACATGATTATGAGGGCAAAATGTGCACAGGTAAGTATAGAACGAAAAAAGTGAAGAAACCTCTTTTCTTTTGTGCAGATAAGGGAGGTTTTTATTAACTTGCAGGCAGTTTATAAATCAGAGAAACTATGAAATACCAAGTTGCCATTATCGGCGGAGGTCCTGCGGGATATACTGCCGCCGAAGCTGCCGGAAAAGCCGGATTGAGCGTAGTGTTGTTCGAAAAGCAAAGTCTGGGCGGTGTCTGTCTGAACGAAGGCTGCATTCCCACCAAGACGCTGTTGTATTCGGCGAAGACGTACGATGCCGCGCGCCATGCCTCAAAGTATGCAGTCAAAGTGGATGAAGTCTCGTTCGACCTGTCCAAAATCATAGCTCGCAAACAGAAAGTGGTGCGCAAGTTAGTGTTGGGTGTCAAGGGTAAACTGACCGCCCACGGAGTGAACATCGTGCAGGGAGAAGCCGTCATCGTCGACAAGAACACCGTGCAGTGCGGCGATGAAACCTACGAATGCGAGAACCTCATTCTCTGCACCGGTTCGGAAACCTTTATTCCTCCCATTCCCGGTACGGACACCGTGCCTTTCTGGACCCACCGTGACGCGCTGGACAGTAAGGAACTGCCCGCATCGCTTGCCATTATCGGTGGCGGGGTGATCGGTATGGAGTTCGCCTCGTTTTTCAATAGCCTGGGCGTGCAGGTCACTGTCATTGAGATGCTTGATGAGATTCTTGGAGGCATGGATAAAGAACTGTCCGCCCTGCTGCGTGCCGAATATGCCAAACGGGGTGTCAAGTTCATGCTGGGTACTAAGGTGGTATCCGTTGCCGAAGTCTCTTGCGAAGAGGAGAAAAAACAGGTGCAAGTCCATTATGAGAATGCCAGAGAAGTCGGTACCGTACTTGCTGACCGGCTTCTGTTGAGTGTAGGTCGCCGTCCGGTTAGGAAAGGTTTCGGTCTCGAAAATTTGAACTTGCAGAAAACGGAACGGGGAAGTATCTGCGTCGATGGGCAGATGCGGAGTTCCGTTCCGGGTGTATATGTGTGTGGCGACCTGACAGGGTTCTCCTTACTTGCCCACACGGCGGTGCGTGAGGCGGAAGTTGTCGTACATACCATTTTGGGTAAAGAAGATGTCATGAGCTATCGGGCGATTCCCGGTGTGGTGTACACCAATCCTGAGATAGCGGGGATAGGGCAGACTGAAGAGGCTTTGCAGGCGAAAGGCGTTGTTTATCGCGCAGTGAAACTTCCGATGGCTTACAGCGGTCGTTTTGTGGCTGAAAATGAAGGAGTGAACGGCGTCTGCAAACTTCTGATAGCAGAGGATGACACCATATTGGGTGCACATGTACTGGGCAATCCGGCTTCCGAAATCATCACGCTGGCAGGGATGGCGATCGAGTTGAAACTGACCGTTGCGGAATGGAAGAAGATCATCTTCCCACACCCCACGGTTTCGGAAATCTTCAAAGAGGCGTTGTAATTACAAATGATTTATCTCTTATTGTCAAAACACATCCGGCAGAAATATGATAAGTATCAGTAGAGGAATGAACACGAAGGATTTTTTTAGAATGAACACAAAGAATAGAATGAACACAAAGAAACTTTTTTTATTGCTTGTTTTTTCTCTCCTCTTTATTTCTGCCGCATTGTGGGGACAGAATGGGAGTGCGCGTCTCTCTTCCCGTCTGGATACCCTGATCAAGTATAAACTTCCTGCCGGTTCCCATGTCGGTATCTCTATATACGACTTGACCGACGGGAAGCCGTTGTATGCTTATCAGTCGGACAAGCTTTCCCGCCCCGCTTCCACGATGAAACTGTTGACTACCATCACTGCCCTTTCCCGTCCCGAGGCAGACGAACCTTTCCGGACAGAGGTGTGGTATCGGGGAGCGATCGAACAGGACACGTTGAAGGGGGATTTGTATGTTGTCGGCGGCTACGATCCGGAGTTTGATGAGGAGGCTTTGGATTCGCTTGTGAACACAGTGGGGCGTTTCCCTTTTTCGGTCGTTGCGGGCAATGTGTATGGCGATGTCTCCATGAAAGACTCCATCTATTGGGGCAGTGGCTGGGCGTGGGACGATACGCCGGCTTCTTATCAACCCTATCTCTCGCCGCTGATGCTGAACAAGGGTGTAGTGACCGTAACCGCGTCTCCAGGAATGAAGGGAGATACGGCAAGCGTAGAGTGTGTTCCGGTCTCTTCTTATTACACTGTAGTGAATGAAACCGAATCCCATACCCCTTCTGCCGGACGTTTCAGTGTTTCCCGCAACTGGTTGCAGAATGGTAATACGTTGGTCGTCAAAGGAAATGTGAAAAACAGGCAGACGGGCACAGTGAACCTCTATTCTTCACAGGACTTCTTCATGCATACGTTTCTTGAACGCCTGCAGGCGAAAGGTGTTCAGTGTCCTGCAGGTTATGCTTTCCGTGAGTTGCAAAAGGATAGTCTTTCAGTGCAAATGGCACTGTTTGAAACCCCTGTTCAGGAGGTAGTCAATCAGATCATGAAAGAGAGCGATAACCTGAATGCCGAGGCATTGCTTTGCCGCTTGGGAGCACAGTTCACCGGCAGGAAGTGGATCTCCGATGAAGATGGACTTGCCGCCATCCGCCGACAGATAAAGGTATTGGGGGAAGATGCGGATAATTATAAGTTGGCAGACGGTTGCGGGCTTTCCAATTACAACTATATCTCTCCCGACCTGCTGGTCGCTTTTCTTAAGTTTGCCTATTCGCGTACGGATATTTTTCAGAAGTTATATAAAGCACTACCCATCGGTGGCGTGGATGGAACGTTGAGGTATCGTATGCGACGTGGGACACCCTCTTATAAGAATGTGCATGCCAAAACCGGTTCTTTTACGGCAATCAATTGTCTGGCAGGTTATCTGCATGCTGCAAACGGGCATCTGATTGCTTTTGCCATTATGAACCAGAATGTGCTTTCGGGAGCTAAGGCGCGTGCTTTTCAGGATGCTATATGCGATGAAGTGATAAAGTAATGAGTTACAAGTTACAAGCTACAAGTTACAAGCTACGAGTTACAAGCTATAAGTTACAAGTAGCTTACCCACTTGTCACTCGTAGCTTGTCACTTGTCACTCATTTATATTGCGCCCAGTCTACATTTCTCATATCTCCGCTTTTAGCCAGTTCGGCATGCATTCCTAATGCGGCGCGGAGGGCATGCGGCGTTTGAGATTTTCCGTCGGTCAGTTTCAGATAATCCCATAAGATATTCTTGTAGTCGGGGTGTACGCAGTTTTCGATAATGGCTTGTGCGCGCTGCTTCGGGCTCTTGCCGCGCAGGTCGGCAACACCTTGTTCAGTGACGATGATGTTGACATCATGCTCGCTGTGGTCGGCATGCGATACCATCGGTACGATAGCACTGATCTTTCCTTCTTTGGCAACGGACGGACAAGTGAAGATGGAAATGTAAGCATTGCGCGTGAAGTCGCCCGAACCGCCGATACCATTCATCATCTTCGTACCACCGATATGCGTGGAGTTTACGTTTCCGTAGAGGTCCGCTTCGATGGCAGTGTTGATGGAGATGACACCCAGGCGGCGAATCACTTCCGGATTGTTGGAAATCTCTGACGGGCGGAGCACCAATTTGTCGCGGAAGAAGTCCATATCATCATAAATACCTTGCAGGCAGTCGTTCGTGACGGTCAGTGAACAAGCACTGCCAAACTTCACACGACCGTCGCGAATCAATCCGATGACTGAGTTCTGTATGACTTCTGTGTACATCTCGAATGCCGGAATCGTCTTGTCACGTCCCAGTGCGCCGAGTACGGCATTGGCAATGTTTCCTACGCCCGATTGCAGCGGCAGGAACGTCGGCGGGATGATGCCCCGTTTCATATCGGCAGCTAAGAAGTCGGCTACGTTCTGCCCGATTTTGTCTGTCAACGGGTCGGCATCCGCAAAGCCGCGGGCTTCGTCCGGCCAGTTGGTTTCCACCACGCCAACAATCTTCTTCGGGTCTACCTGAATATACGGTTGTCCGATCCGGTCACTTGACTTGTAGATAGGTATCTCGCGACGGTAAGGTGGGTCGAGCAGTTCATATACGTCATGCAATCCCATTGCGTTTTTGCTGTGGGCGGCATTCAGTTCCACGATGATCTGGTCGGCAAGGCGGCAAACGGTGGGTGAGATACCTCCGGCCGCAGTCAGATAGATTTTTCCGTCTTCGGTCACTTCGCAGGCTTCGATGATGGCGATGTTCACTTTACCCATGAAGCCGTAGCGAACCTCTTGCGCCATTTGCGACAAGTGGATATCATTATAGGCAATCTCTCCATTGTTCACCGCCTTACGAAAATCGACATTAGTGGTGTAAGGAGCACGGTAGCGGATGGCTTTGACACGCGAGAGTATACCGTCGCAGGAATCCCCCGTCGATGCACCGGTGAAGATGCCTATCTGGAAAGGATTTCCTTTGGCGTGTTCTGCTTCCGCTATTTTTGCTAATTCAGCCGTAACGGCTTTGGCTGTTCCTGCGGGAGTAAATCCGCTCAAGCCGATGTTGTAGCCATGTTTGATCAGGCTTGCAGCTTCTGCTGCCGAGATGTAATTGAGTGCCATAATTAATTATTTTTTTCGGTATGAAAACTCATGATTTGCAGGCGAAAGTTCTTTGCATGGCAAATGGGAGTTTCATCCTGTGTTGATATTGCTATGTCTCCGCCGTCCATTTGTTTCGCAGTATTTCCGACCAGATGATGGCTTTCCGCGCTTCCTCCACCGAATGGATGGAATAATCGGGATTACTGTCAGACGCCTGCGGGGCAGGTGGAGGAGAAGGGGATACTTTTTTCGGAGGGGCTGTACGTGGGGAAGCCGTAAGCTTGTGAACTACTTTGGGAGGCAGCTTTTCCGTAGTATGGTCAGCATAAGGTCTTCCCCAACTTTGCGGGACGGGCATTGCATCTTCGTCAATCTCTTCTTCCGGCAAAGGGGTGTCAAATTGATTGTCGGTGCTTTTTTTGCTCTCTTTTTTGAGTTGTCCGACAATACTGATGATGATGAAACCTGCGATAAACAGGAACTGTAATATGTCTTCCATATTGTTTCTGATTTATTTATCGCCAAAGGTAATTAAATAATCTGAATTAGAACCTATTTTGAAGGTAATTAATAATCGCCTTGAAAGTAATTAAATAATGGGGATGACAGTCTGTTTGGAGAGATGAAAAAAAAGGGCAGTTTCACAACTCCCCTTATTCTTTTTAACCTAAACCTTAACTATGAAAAAATCTAATGTTTCTTTCGTTTACAAAATTGTGAAATATTTCCGTTTACACCAAATAACAGCCACAAAAATGTTCACTCCCTTAACATTAATTATCAGAAACACATCAAAATGTCCACTATCAGATGTTATTTTCCTCTTGTTTCGTCTTTAGTTTGGAGGCGAAGGCGTATCTTTGCGGCGGAAACTCTTTCATCGTAGAATTATGCGGATCGATACGGATTTCTTTTGCAAAATGAGACAATTACTCTTTGCAAGACGGGAAGTTGCCGAGGATTCGGCAGAAAATTCAATAATCAATTTGTACTGATCTGTATTTTCTGTGGTGGACTAAAAAACAAAGAATTTATGGAAAATATGACGGGAGCAGACTTTAAATCTGCAACTACCGATGTCAACAAGAAGTTGTTCATCGAAACCTACGGCTGCCAGATGAACGTGGCAGACAGTGAAGTAATCGCTTCTGTGATGCAGATGGCGGGATATACCGTAGCAGACACGCTGGAAGAGGCGGATGCAGTGTTTATGAATACTTGTTCCATCCGTGACAATGCCGAACAGAAGATCCTGAATCGGCTGGAGTTCTTCCATTCGCTCAAGAAGAAGAAACGCCATCTGATTGTGGGCGTATTGGGCTGCATGGCGGAGCGGGTGAAAGAAGACCTGATTGCCAATCATCACGTCGATCTGGTGGCAGGTCCGGATGCTTATCTCACTCTTCCCGACCTGATTGCCGCTGTGGAGGCAGGCGAGAAAGCGATCAATGTAGAACTGTCTACTACGGAGACTTATCGGGACATCATTCCTTCGCGCATTTGCGGTAACCGCGTTTCAGGATTCGTATCTATCATGCGCGGTTGCAATAACTTCTGTACGTATTGCATTGTTCCCTATACCCGCGGTCGGGAGCGTAGTCGTGACGTAGAAAGCATCTTGGGTGAAGTGTCCGACTTGGTGGCAAAAGGTTATAAAGAAGTTACCCTCTTGGGACAGAACGTCAACTCTTACCGTTTTGAGCGTCCGGACGGCGGAGTGGTCACTTTCCCCATGTTGCTTCGCATCGTGGCTGAAGCTGCACCAGGTATGCGTATCCGTTTCAGTACATCCCATCCGAAGGATATGAGCGATGAAACGTTGGAGGTGATAGCCCAAGTTCCCAATGTGTGCAAGCATATCCATCTGCCGGTGCAGAGCGGAAGTTCGCGTATTCTGAAGTTGATGAACCGCAAATATACCCGTGAGTGGTATCTGGAGCGTGTGGATGCTATTCGCCGCATCATTCCCGATTGCGGCTTGTCTACCGATATTTTCTCCGGTTTTCATTCTGAAACGGAGGAAGACCATCAGCTTTCCCTTTCTTTGATGGAGGCTTGCGGTTACGATTCCGCTTTCATGTTCAAGTATTCCGAGCGTCCGGGTACGTATGCTTCCAAACATCTGCTGGACGATATTCCTGAAGAGGTGAAGATACGTCGTCTGAATGAGATAATCGCTTTGCAGAACCGTCTTTCGGCAGAAGCGAATGCCCGTTGCGTCGGCAAGACGTATGAAGTGCTGGTGGAAGGAGTTTCCAAACGTTCGCGCGAACAGCTGGTGGGACGTACGGAACAGAACCGCGTGGTGGTATTTGATCGTGGAACACATCGTGTGGGCGATCTGGTGATGGTGAAGATTACCGAGTCCAGTTCGGCAACGTTGAAGGGAGAAGAAGTTTGATCTGTCTGTTTCTCTCTTTTTTGTCTTTAATGTGTGTGCATACTTTATAATGTATGTGTGTATACTTTATAATGTATGTACGTACTCTATTTTAATTTAATGTGGATATTCTCTGCTCGTACGCGCGCTTTCGCGCGCATACATGGAGTTTTTGTATTTCTGCCTACATCTCGTGTATGTTTCTGTATGACAGGGTGATATGTATGGTGTAGGCAGGGTGTAACCAGGGTGTAGGTAAATTTACCTACACCCTGGTTGTTTATATATATATTTATTTATATTTAACGGATTCATATATAGGCAATAAAGGTAATAATCTGCCAATAATCCGGTTTAAGGAAGAAGGGGTAATAATCCTGTTTTTATAGGGTTGTTCTTGCCGTCGTAAGGAAAGGGGAACATTCGTTTTCTCTCCTTTCTTTTTGTTATAACAAAGCGAGATCATTATGTTGATGATCAATGTTATATTGTAACCCACCTATGTGGAACACGTGCTTCACCATTGTGGAGCTGGTGAACCACAATGGTGAAGCACGTGTTCCACATAGGTGGGCGTATAATAATGAAGCGTTCTGAACGGAACAAACATAGGGGGAAAAATTAGAATTTTACCTTGATTCTTTTCATAAATGAGTATGCCTACTTCCAGCGCATGCTCTTCGGCACTTCCAAATTAGTGACCGAATATATCCATCGTGGCGAAAGTTACTTCTTAATACCGGCGAAATCCCGGAAGATGCGTTGGCACCCGGTTTGCCGGAAGCCAGAGAGAAGCTAAACTTGGACAAACTCTCCAAATCGGAGTTGGAGGCTTATTATAGGCATTTGGACAATGTGGTTATTCTGAGAGACAATATCAATACTGAATGTGCAGAAGGGCGTGCAGAGGGACGTGCGGAAGAAAAACGAGAAATGGCTTTGAGAATGAAATCGGAAGGTATTCCTACGGAAGTAATAGCCCGATGCAGTGGATTGCAGATAGAAGATATTGATAATCTGTAATTATCAGATTATGATAGTCTTATGAATAATCTTGTAGGACTATTATATTGAGGATACTTTGTAGTATGTTTTTAGAAAAGATGGAAAAGAGTTTGAAAGTCCCATGGTTCTCATGAGATGAGGGATCAATATTATTAAATATGCAGAATGTATATTCTTCCATCGAATTTTGTTATATGGTTCGCTGTTTCCAATGGTTCAAAGATATAAAAGAAAGCAAATCATAACTATTGGCACCAGAATCAAATAAAATAATAACTGTTTCCGATATTTCCAAAATCCTAAAAATGTGAGAGTTCCTTTAACGTATAGGCATAAAAAAAGGAGTACCGCTGTACTCCAACCTTTGTTAACCTTAAATCTAATACTATGAAAAACACATTGCAAAGGTACGGACTTTTTGCTATTCTCCAAATAAAGCAAATAAAAAAGTGTGTTTTATAACATGTTTTAGCAAAAAGAATGCTTTTGTTAAGGCTTACTAAGGATTTAAACACTCTCAAAGCTTGTTTTCTAAAAAAGAATTATCTTTGTCTCATCAATCAAAATATAATAAAGATAAGCTTTGCATGAACGAAGATATTGTCCTCACTCCGATGATGAAGCAGTTTCTGGACTTGAAAGCCAAACATCCAGATGCCGTTATGCTGTTTCGTTGCGGCGACTTTTATGAAACTTATTCCACTGATGCGATTGTTGCAGCCGAAATACTGGGAATCACCTTGACTAAACGTGCCAATGGCAAAGGAAAAACAATCGAAATGGCAGGGTTCCCACATCATGCACTGGATACATATCTGCCTAAACTGGTGCGTGCAGGTAAGCGCGTGGCCATTTGCGATCAGCTGGAAGATCCTAAGCTGACCAAGAAACTGGTGAAGCGAGGCATTACGGAACTGGTGACTCCGGGCGTTTCTATCAATGATAATGTGCTGAACTATCGCGAAAACAATTTTCTTGCTGCAGTTCATTTCGGTAAGGGGATGTGTGGCGTGGCGTTCCTTGATATTTCTACGGGGGAATTTCTTACGGCGGAAGGACCTTATGACTATGTGGACAAGTTGTTGAACAACTTTGCGCCGAAAGAAGTACTCTTTGAACGAGGCAAGCGCGGCATGTTCGAGGGGAATTTTGGCGGCAAGTTCTTCACTTTCGAACTGGACGACTGGGTGTTTACGGAGACTACCGCCCGCGAAAAGTTATTGAAGCATTTTGAAACGAAGAACTTGAAGGGATTCGGAGTGGAACATCTCAAGAACGGTATTATCGCTTCGGGTGCCATCTTGCAATATCTTATCCTGACACAGCATACTCAGATCGGACACATCACGTCGCTGGCACGTATTGAAGAGGATAAATATGTACGCCTTGATAAGTTCACTGTCCGCAGTCTTGAGTTGATGGGCAGTATGAACGACGGAGGTAGCAGCTTGCTGAATGTGATTGATAAGACCATCAGTCCTATGGGGGCGCGTTTGCTGAAACGCTGGTTGGTGTTTCCGTTGAAAGAAGTACAACCGATCAACGAACGGCTGAATGTGGTGGAATACTTCTTCCGTCAGCCCGACTTCAAGGAGTTGATAGAAGAACAGTTGCATCTGATCGGTGACTTGGAACGTATCATCTCCAAGGTTGCCGTAGGGCGTGTCTCTCCGCGCGAAGTTGTAGCGCTGAAGGTAGCACTTCAAGCCATAGAACCTATCAAGAAAGCATGTTTGGAAGCGGATAATGCCAGCCTGAACCGTATCGGCGAACGGCTGAATGTCTGCCAGGATATACGCGACCGCATAGCGAAAGAAATCAATAACGACCCTCCGCTGCTGGTGAACAAAGGCGGTGTCATCCGGTCGGGTGTCAGCAATGAACTGGATGAACTGCGTCAGATAGCCTATTCAGGCAAAGATTACCTGTTGCAGATACAGCAAAGGGAGAGTGAACTGACGGAAATCCCCAGCCTGAAGATCGGTTACAACAATGTATTCGGTTATTACATCGAGGTGCGAAATACGCATAAAGATAAAGTGCCGCAGGAGTGGATACGCAAGCAGACCCTGGCAAATGCGGAACGATATATCACCCAAGAGCTCAAGGAGTATGAAGAGAAAATATTGGGAGCCGAAGACAAAATACTGATACTGGAGACTCAACTCTATACGGAATTGGTGCAAGCCTTGAACGAGTTCATACCTGACATTCAGGTCAATGCAACCCAGATTGCTCGTTTGGACTGTCTGCTTTCGTTTGCCAACGTAGCGCGTGAGAACAGCTATATCCGCCCTGTCGTTGAAGATAATGATGTGTTGGATATTCGTCAGGGACGCCATCCGGTGATTGAGAAACAGTTGCCGATAGGAGAGAAGTACATAGCCAACGATGTGATGCTGGACAGCAGTTCGCAACAGATTATTATCATCACTGGTCCGAACATGGCGGGTAAGTCGGCATTGTTGAGGCAGACGGCACTGATAACGTTGCTGGCGCAGATAGGCTGTTTCGTACCCGCAGAGAGTGCACATATCGGATTGGTGGACAAGATATTTACCCGCGTGGGGGCCAGTGATAATATTTCCGTCGGCGAATCTACCTTTATGGTAGAGATGAATGAAGCTGCCGACATCTTGAACAATCTCTCTCCACGCAGCCTGGTGCTTTTTGACGAGTTGGGGCGGGGAACCTCTACATACGACGGCATTTCCATCGCTTGGGCGATTGTGGAGCACATTCACGAGCATCCCAAGGCAAAGGCGCGTACTTTATTTGCCACGCACTATCACGAACTGAATGAGATGGAAAAGAGTTTCAGCCGCATTAAAAACTACAACGTCTCCGTCAAGGAGGTGGATAACAAGGTCATTTTCCTGCGTAAGTTGGAGCGTGGCGGTAGCGAACACTCTTTCGGTATCCATGTGGCAAAGATGGCAGGCATGCCGAAAAGCATCGTCAAACGTGCGAATGACATCCTGAAACAGCTGGAGAAGGACAATCGCCAGCAAGGCATCGTCGGTAAGCCGATCGTGGAAGCGGGAGGGGCACATGGCGGCATGCAACTCAGTTTCTTTCAGTTGGATGACCCGGTACTCTGTCAGATACGCGACGAGATACTGACGCTGGATGTGAATAACCTGACGCCGCTGGAGGCGCTGAATAAACTGAATGACATCAAACGGATTGTGAAAGGGAAGTGAAGAAGCATTCTTCCTTCTCCTAACATTGTATCTTTTGTTTCTTAACGTTGTATCTTTTACCTCCTAACATTGCTTGTTTTAGGGCAACACAAGCAATATTAGGAGTTCTTTTTATTTCTTCTTCACGCTCTCCTTCTGCTGTTCTTTGTACTGCCGCGGAGGCATGCCGTAGCGTGCAGTGAACAACTTGTAGAAAGTACCTCGGTTGTTGAATCCCGTCTGATCCATAATCTCTTCGATGGTGAGGTTGCGGGTCAGTAGCAAACGTTCCGCCATCGTCAGGCGATACTCCTTGATGATGTCGGCGGGCGACTTCTCGGTGATGGGTTTCAGTTTCCGGTAGAACTGGCGGGTACTATACCCTAACTCGCTGCTCAGCAATTCGACGGACAAGTCGGGATTGCTGATATTCTTCTCTATGGTCTCCGTTATCTTGTCCAGGAATTCCTGGTCTTCCTTATGGATACAATTGCCGTTTTCTATCTTGACGGAACTGAATATGGAACTGTAATATTCCTTCAGGTCCAGTTTGCGTTTGAGCAACCGGTAGACTATCTGCTCCAGGTATTTCACGTTGAAAGGTTTCGTGACGTAGGCTTCCGCTCCCGATTCGATGCCTTTCACCTGCTCGTCTTCATTGCGCAGGGCGGACAGCAGGATCAACGGTATGTGGCTCCACAATTTATTCTGCTTTATCTGTTGGGCGAAGGAGAGCCCGTCAATTTCGGGCATCATGACGTCTGAGATGATTAAGTCCGGTTGCTTTAATTCCAGGCTGTCCAAGGCTTCTTTGGCGTTGCTGAAAGACACCACATTATACTTCTCGACAAATATCTCCGAAACGAACCACAACATGGAGGGATCATCGTCGATGATCATGATGGTTTCTTTGGAAGCATCGAATGCCGTAACCGTTTTTTTCAGTTCCACGGGTTCGTCATTCATGCTCAATGCCGTGTTCTCATACACTTCCTGCGGTGCTTCCTGCTTCGTGAGCGGCGGCTCCGGTAGGGTCACAGTGAAGGTTGTCAGTTCGTTGGGCGTACTGTCGACGGTGATTTGCCCGTTCAGCAGGGTAGTCATGCTTTTGCATATGGCCAGTCCGAGACCGTTTCGCGAGTTGGTTCCGTTCATTTCGAAGGAATCCAATATCTTGTAGCGGTCGAATATCTTGGCAAGATTCTCCTTGGCTATTCCCTTGCCGGAGTTGGAGATACGGATGATGAGGCTGCCGTCTTCCGTTTTCAGTCCGACGGTGATGGTTCCTTCTTCCGGTGTATATTTGAAGGCGTTCGATATCAGGTTGTTGGCTATCTTGTTGAAACAACTGATATCCGTGTTCCACAGCACGTCGGGCTGTATATCCAACCGGTAGTTCAACTTACGGTTCTCCGCCAATTCTCCGAACGACTCGGCTATGTTCCTTATCTTGTCCGATACGGATAAGCGCTGGATGGAAAGCGCCTTGTTGCCCGTCTCCAGTTTGCGGAACTCGAGCAACTCGAGAATCAGGCTGTTCAGCCGTTCGGTATTCTGCCGTATCATCTGTCCGTATTTGCGGATGTACGGGTCGGCGTTCGGATAGGCAAGTATCTTCTCGCACGGGCCATAGATCAGGGTTAGGGGAGTGCAGAACTCATGCGTGATGTTGGTGAAGAAACGAAGTTTCGATTCATAGATTTCCTCCTTTTTTTCCCGATTCATCTTTTCGATAATATGGTGCTGCTTGCGGCGGTATTTTTGGATAAACTGGTAGACCAGCAGCAGGCAGAGCGAAGCGGCCAGCAGGAAATATACTCCGTATGCCCAGTAGTTTAGATACCAGGGGGGAGTGATGTAGATGAACAGGGTTTGGGGGCGGCTTTCCTGTTCGTTGGTGTTGTTTTTGTACTTCACTAACAGGGTGTACTTGCCGGGCGAGAGGTTGGAAAATATGGCGTTGGCAGATGTTCCGCTCTCTATCCAGTGGTCGCTGACCTCCTCCAGCTTATAGGAGAAGGAGTAGTTGTTGCCGTTGATGTAGTCCACTGCCATGAAGTTGATGCAGAAGAAGTTTTGGCTGTAATCCAGTTGCAGTGTCAGTGTTTCTTTCTTTTCGGAGACGAAGTCATGGATGTTGTACTCTTTTCCGAAGATGGTCAATCCTTTCAGGTGTATCTGTGGCATGTAGTCTTCCATGATGTAGGTGTTGGACTTCACGGTCACAAATCCGTTTGTTCCTCCGAAGAACAGCGTGCCCGTCCGCTTGTCCTGATGGAAAGCGCCGTCGCTGAACTCGGTGACGGCCAAGCCATTCTCACGGTTGTAGGTCTGTCCGGTATGGGTCTGCGGGTTGAATCTTACCAATCCCCGATTGGTGCTTATCCAGAGATTGCTCTGATTGTCTTCCAGAATCCCGTGTACGGTATTGTTCAGGAAGAGGGCGGCCCTGTCGTGATGGGGCGAATTGTCTTGATCGAAGTGGAGTAGGCCTGAACTGGTGCCCAGCCAGTAGCCTTTCTCGTTCTTATAGATGGAGAATATGTCGTTGACCGTCTGACTGTTCACCACATTGTCGAAGCTGTATGGCGTCAGGCAGCCGGTCCGCGTGTCGAGCTTGTAGGCTCCGTATCCGCGGTTGCCGAACCACAGGGTGGAATCGTTTTCCAGGAAAGAGGTGAAAAAGTAATTGGATGCCATACGCCCGTTGTCCAGCGTGATTCTGTCGGCGTACTTTGCGGCAGGGGATGCACTGTTGCCGTCTAACGTGATTTTCACGATGCCTTCTCCCACGGTTGCCACCCATAGGGTGGAATCGTTCAGTTGGTTGATGGAGTGCACGTATTTCACTTTTTCGCCTTTGGCTGTTACGGGAAACTCCCTGATCTGCTTGTCTTTGTACGAGTAATAGTTGATACCGTTTTCGGTGCCTATCCATAGCCGGTCGGCGGTGCTGGGGGCAAAGCAGTAGACGGAGTTGTCGGTCAGTGTACTGTTGCTGCTGGTGATGTGGTCGAACGCTTCCGGCGCGCTGTTTTCGGGCGAGTATGCCTTGATGCGCAGTATTCCTCCTCCTTTGGTTCCTATCCATAGGGTCTGTTCGTGGTCGTGATATAGGGCGCGTACGGGGTTGTTTATCTGATATACGGGCGTGTCGAGCAGGGTATTGGTGATGGAGAAGGCGTTGTTGAAGTACATATATACGCCTTGTCCGTCCGTACCGATCCAGACGATGTCCTGAAATCTGTCTTTCATCAGGCAGAAGATGCCGGAATGAATCTCGGTGGACTGCATCTGGTATTTTATTTTCTGTTCGGGCATGTATTTCAGTACGATTAACCCGCTGTTTTTGAATCCGATGTAGTAGTCGTTCTGCTGTTTGATAATGGAGGAGACTTCTCCGCGCGTTTCGATCTCCGTCTTCAGGTCGGCAATGAAGTATTGCTGCTGATTGCTGAAATCGTATTCGTAGAGCGAGTAGGTTTCGTCGATGAAGTAGGCTAAACGCTCTTCCGAGAATGCCCATAGCAGTTTTTCCTGGTGTTTGAAGAGGTTTTCGGGTGTCAGGGTGATGTTTTCCGCCGCCTTGTTTATCCGGTAACTTCGGGTGTCGTTATCGGAGGTGAATATCCACAAGACGTTGTCTGCGTCTATGGCGACGGAAAGTATGTGGGCGAACGAGACGCGCGGGACGTCCAGTTTCTGGAAAGCATGTTGCCCTTGCGGGATGCAGTAGAGATATCCGTCGTCTTTCACGATAAAGAGGTCGTTGTTGTTGCTTTTTGCCATGTAGTTCTTGTCCTTGAAGTCGGCGAAGCTTTGGCAGATCTGCTGTTTGAGATCGATCCGGTCGAGTCCGTAGTTGGTCTGAATCCACAGAATATCTTTTTCGGCTTCCATGATGCGGCTGATCATGTTGCCGGACAGTATCGCTTTGGAGGAGTTGACGGGGTTGTACATGTACAGGCTGTTGCCGTCGAAGATGTTCAGTCCGTCGCACGAGCCGATCCAGATGGTGCCTTGGTGGTCTTGGTAGAGCGAGAGGATGGCGCTGTTGGACAGTCCCTCTTTGTTGGAGAATTGTCGCAGGCTGTATGCGTGGGCTGGGTGTGAAAGACAGCATAAGATGCAGGTCAGTAATACGATGCTGAAAAGGCAATGTCTGTTCTTCATATTTCTGTATATTGGACTTATTAGTTACGGCAAAGATAGTGCAAACGAGGGCAATGGGGAGCTTGCTCATCACTGCCGGGTGCTGCCTATCTTCTGCAAAGATAATGTTTTATCGTGATTATGGTAACTTATGTGTCTTCTTTCAGCTTTCAGAAGGAAGTATTATCCCCTTACTATTTCCTATCTGAATAATGTTATAACCTTAATGCTTATTAAATACAAATATAGATGATAAAATACAAATATAGATGAGGTTCTAACAAGCCTAAAGGTAAAAACGATTTTTTTGTTTTATTTTGAAGTTCATCTATCGGTTCCTCTAAGGAGTACAATTTATATACAGTTATACAGTTACTTATTCAAAGTTTGCAAGCTCAACTTTTGTAGGTAACAAGGTAATGAAGAAACGAGGTGACAAGGAAAAAATGCTTGTTTGTCATCAAACTAAGAATTATAACCAGTACTGTCTTCCTTGTAAACTTGTTAACTTTACTCTTGTCAACTAAGAAGTTGAGCTTGCGAAACTTAAATTATTCAGACTTATATATCTATCACCATCCTTCGTTTTGCGGATAACGTTCGCCGGTCGTCACGCGGTCGATCATCTGCTGCGGGATGGGACGCAACCAGTGTCTGTCTTCCGTGATGTTCGCATGAGCTTTGCCGTCGTCATACTTGCGTACACGTTCGATCAATGTTCCGGTACGTGCCAAGTCTGCCCAGCGGCAGTGTTCTGCAAGCAGTTCGCGGGTACGTTCTTCGAGGATGAAGTCGAGGGTGACATCGCTTGGGGTGATATCCAATGCGCCTGCTGTACCGACTTGCTTGTCGCGGGCACGCTCTCTGATCACGTTGATGTATTTGGCGGCGTTCGTATTGTCACCCAACTTGAATGCAGCCTCGGCAGCCAGCAGGTAAGTCTCGCCTAAACGGTAGATGATATAAGAACGGTCCGTGTTGTCGTTCGGAATGGCACGCGTACGGTCCAGGAACTTCATGATGGTCGGGAAAATGGCACGGCCGTTGTAGGCGTCGGGCGTAAAGATCAGATAGTGGTTGCCGGCACGGTTCTGCGTCTTGGCACGGATTTCCTCAGCGGACATGTAATAACCCGGATAGTACATCGCCGTATCGCCGACAACGGTATAATCCCATTGGAAGTGTTCGTCCTTGCCGTCGATGACATAGTTGACCTCTCCGCCCTTCTGAGTCTTGGTGGCATACCATACGGTCTGGAAAGTTGCTTTGTAACGCGTGTCCATGTCGCGGTTGTTGAAGGCGTTATAGGTGTATCCGGTCGGGTTGATCCAGGAGTAGCAACGTCCGTCGTTGATGTTACGTTCGCCGAGATACTGGTCGTAACCGTTCACGAAGTAATGGTTCAGCGTACTGCGTCCGCCGAACGTGTTGTCATCGTCCCAGTCCATACGGGCTACGAACAGCTCTTCCTTGTTCTTGCCGGAAGGAGCGTCGTTGGCTTCATCGAAGACATCGGCAAAGTTGTCCATCAGCTTCAGTCCCAAGGAGGGCGCATCGGCAATCAGTCCGGTTGCCATTTCGTAAGCTTTCTGATAATATTCCTTTGCCTTAGTGGTGTTATAGTACTTCGTCTGCGTGTTTCCTTTGTAAGCTGGATTGGCAGGGTCTTTATCGAACACCCATCCTAAGGTCAGATAAACGCGTGACAGCAAGTGGCGGGCGGCAGCGGCAGAAGCACGGCCGGACTCCAGACTGTTCAGTTGTGGACTGGGCGAACAGAGTCTGACGGCATTCAGCAGGTCGGGGATGATGACCTCTTCGTAAACGCGTACCATGTCGTGACGTTCGGCGGAAGTACCGGGAGAAGCATTGTAGGTGGTAGTCAGGGTGACGTCGCCGAATTGCTCTACCAAGTGGAAGTAGTTGTAAGCCCGCATGAAGTAGGCTTCGCCTAAGTATTGGTCGCGTTGTGCGGCAGTCAGTACGGTGGTGGTGACGTCTACTTTGTCCGCATTCTCAATCATGTAGTTCAGGGTGTTGATGTGGATATAGGCATCGTTCCACAACTTCCTTGGATATTCGTTGTTGGCATTATACTTCTCCAGGTCGTAGTTGGCAAGGTCGGCACAGCGGTTGCTGCCTCCGATGTTGTTCTTCAATTCGTCCGTTCCCGGATTCATCAGACCGTGAATACCTTCTTCGGCGCTATACGTGGAACGTACGTTGGCATATACAGAGTTCAGAGCCATGCTGAATCCGGCAGGCGTTGCCATGAAATCCTGCATCACATTCGAGTGGTTCTCTTCTTCCAGAAAATCGGAACAACCGGTTGCCAGCAAAACAAGCGATGACAAGGCAAGAGTTGATAATATATTTTTCATATCTATTTGGCTATTATTCGATGATTAAATTAGAAAGTTAAATTCAGTCCGAACACGAACGAGCGTGTAGGAGGCGTCTTCAGGTTGATGGTGCTTGTAGTCTCCGGATCGATACCGCCGTCTTTGCGGTATTCCTTGCTGAACCAGGTGTAGAGGTTCGAGCCGGTGGCATATACGCGGGCAGACTGTACGTTCAGTTTGGAGAGGAACGTCTTGGGGATGTTATATCCTAACGTGATGTTTCTCAGTTTCAGGTAGGAACCGTCGTAGCGTGCCAGCAGTCCTTTGTTGGAAACCGTAGCGGTGGTAGGTTTCGGCCAGCGGGCGGTGGTGTTGTCCGGTGTCCAGTAGTCGATGTTCAGGTTGTTGTATCCTCCTTGCAATGTGTTCATCCAGCCGTTGTGCATGTCGGAAGTGATCGTTCCGCCATAACGGAATGTCCATAAGAATGAAAGGTCGAAGCCTTTCCATGCAAAGCGGTTGTTGATACCTCCCTCGAACTTCGGGGCACGGCGACCGATAAATACTTTATCGTCTTCGTTGATGATCTGTTTGGCTTTCGGAGTGATGCCGTCTTCCTCATAGTCGATGTGGTGGTTCTTGATCTTGACCGTACCGATGACGGAGTTGGCACCGGAAGTGGCATAGCCGAATGTTTCTGCCAGCGCACGGTCTTCGGGAGTATCTTGCCACAGACCGTCGTGTTCGTAAGAGTAGATCACGTATCTGTCTTGTCCCAAGAAGAATCCGGCATCCTTGTCAAATTCCACTCCTTCGCCAAGATCCATGATTTTGTTACGGTTGCCGAAGATGTTTAAGTCGGTTGACCAAGAGAGTTTGTCCTGTCCGTCGCCTTCGATATTCACTGTAGTCACATTGAATTCCAGACCACGGTTTCGGGTAGCTCCGCGATTGGTCAGGTAAGAATTGGAGTAACCGGAAGTAGAAGGCAGATGTACACCCAGCAACAAGTCCGTAGTATTCTGCTGATACCATTCGATAGTACCGGTGATGCGGTTGTTCAGGAAGCCGAAGTCTACACCTACGTTCCATGTCTCGGTGTTTTCCCATCCCAGGGAGCTATCCGGCACAGTACCCGGACGAACACCCATCACGCCGCTTGTACCCAACAAGTACTTGCTGCCGGTATCCAGTATCGACATCGTCTGATAAGCATTGATAGCCGTACTGCCCACATTACCCCAGCTGGCTCTCAGTTTCATGCCGGAAAGGACGTCCGTATTGACATTCTGCATGAAGTTCTCACGCATCAGGTTCCATCCCAAAGCAACCGAAGGGAACGCATGCCATTTGTTACCTTTTGCCAAGCGGGACGAGCCGTCGTATCTCACGGTTGCCGTCAACAGGTACTTCTCTTTATAGTTATAGTTCAGACGTCCCATGTAAGAGAGCAGGCCCCATTTCTCGTAGCCACCGCCACCGGTCACATTGCCCTGTGCAAGTCCCGGATTGTAATACTGGATGTTGTCATCGTAGTAGTCATTGCCGGACACGCTGTTCTTGGTGAACTCCTTCTCTTCTGCGGAAAACAATCCGGTCACATTGAAGTTGTGGACATTGTTGAAAGAGTAGTCCCAAGTCAGGATATTCTCCAACGTATAGTCTACACTGTGCTGATATTCGCCGAATGACCAGTCGAGGGCGCCCATACGTTTGGTCGTATTGGTGGATTGGAATTGGCCGATTGAGTAATATTTCAGGTTGATACCGCCGTTGAAACGATACTTGATGCCGAAAGGCAACTTCACATCGATATAACCGGTGGTGAAGGTAGACAGGCTCTTACGGTCGTCCACTACACTGTTCTTCTGCGTATCTAATAAAGGGTTCCATACATTCTGTCCGCTACCGGGCAAGTAAGTGCGCAGAGAACCGTCTTCTTTGTACGGAGTGGTGAAAGGAGAAGCACGCAAAGCCATTTCCATCGGATTGGTGTCCTGACCTTTATTGATGATGTAAGTATTCAAGGTAGAAAGACCCACTCTCAGAAAGCTGGTTATCTCCGTGTCGAGAGAAAGCTTTGCCGTCATACGCTCGAAGCTGTGTGCCTCATAGTTATTTTGTCCTTTATAGTAACCTACGGAAGCGCTGTACGTAGTACGGTCATTGCCGCCATTGATAGCCACCTGATGATTCGTCGTCATGCCGTTTCGGAATATCAAGTCCTGCCAGTCCGTATCGTTTCCTGCCAGATAGCCTTCCATCTCCTCCTGATCGCGGAAGACATCCCCCACGCGCATCAGATTCGGGTCGTCAATGCCGATGTAGGCATCCGGATTGGCATTATAGGTAGCCCATTTCTTCAGTTGGATATATTCGGAACTGTTCATCACGTCATATTCCTTGATGGCAGTCGTGATACCGTAATAACCGCTGTAGCTGACGTTCATTTTCCCTTTGCTTCCACGTTTCGTAGTGATCAGAAGTACGCCGTTGGCACCGCGGGAACCATAGATGGCTGTTGCCGAAGCGTCTTTCAGTACGCTGATGCTCTCTACGTCATCGTTATTGATTTCGTTCAGTCCGCCGGAGAAAGGGATTCCGTCTACAATGATCAAGACATCATTTCTTCCACTAAGCGAACGCTCTCCACGCACACGAATCTGTGGAGAGGCTCCCGGATGCGTATTTCCGCCTGCCATCTGTACGTCCACACCGGCAGCCAGACCTTGCAATGCTGTTCCGATGTTTCCTACGGGTGCCTGTTGTAGCGCTTCGCTTTTTACATTTACCATCGCTCCGGTGATGTCCGACTTCTTTTGCGAACCGTAACCGACAACGACTACTTCATTCAACATCTCGGCATCATCCTTCAATACTATTTTCACTGAAGGACCTGTCACTTTCATTTCTTCCGATTTATATCCGATAAAGGAGATAAGTAGAACCGCATTCTTCGGAGCGTCAATGGCAAAGTTACCATCTATGTCCGAAATCACTCCAGTAGTAGTGCCTTTCACTACGATATTAGCCCCAATCACGGGTTCACCGGCAGAATCTACAATCTGCCCTTTCACATGGATGGCTTGTTCTATGGCCGCCATGACATTTACACTGTTCAAAAGAACAAGGCATACCATTAAAGGTATCCACAATAAACGTGTTTTTCGTAACTTCATAATGTATATATATTAAATTAAACAATATGTTTCTTGTTTTTAAGGAGTTAACTCTTCTAACTTCTCATCATTTATAATCCAGCACCAACCGCTCTCCATCCTTCTCTATCTCGATGTGGGTAGAATTGAACGGGGCGTGGCAGTAGGGATTATCGTATCTGTATGCCCAGCGCAACGGCATCTCCTTGTCCTTCACGCAGAACGGACGGTCCCAGCCGTAGGAAACCTTGCCTTCGGACGGAGAATCATAGCTGATGTCCAATCCTTCGGCATGAACCGGTGCGGCAGATATGGCCTCGATAAACCTGGAGAAACTTCCCCATTGCGACTTTGAGCCTGTCTCGCAGATCCAGATGTTCTGTCTGCCTTTTGCCAGCAGGTCGCAGACTTCTCCCCGGTCGTCGGCTTTCAGTTCTGTCGCATTCCTTGAGTAGAGCGCTACGTAGCCCTCTTCCTTACGGCCGAATATCCACGAACCGGAAATATGTACCTCATCAAAGGCTTTCACCGGAAAATAGGCGTGAGAGTAATCGTTTTTCTGATTGTCGGGGATGTTGTAGATGCAGACGACTACATTCTTGCTTTGGGCGGCACGGGGCAGAATTTCATTGCCCGACCAATAGTTGGGCGACCAACGCAGGTTCTTTCCGCCGGGATGATTGGTGTATACCAAGGCTTTGTTGCCCAATGTGGCTTGCCATATATGTTGCTGATAGCCCGGAGCGCCTTTTCTGTAGTCCAATGCACAGCTCAGCATGTAATCGGGCGTGCGGTAAGTCTCTATATTGGCTTCCGAAAGCGCAAAGCGGTCCAGATACATATTCACCAATTTGCCATGTTCGGCAATTTGTGCATCATACTTCCTGATGTATTCGTCGTAATTCCGGTAAGGCCATACGTCGTACTTCTCCGAAATCTGCTTGGACATGCGGATTGCCATCGGATGGATGAATTCTTGCATACCCCAGAAGAGATGGCAGTCCAGCTCCTTGTCATAGGAAAGACCGTAGTCTGCGGCATCCTCCACGTTGATGCTTATCCGTTGACGGTTCAATAGAGGAGTCTTGTAGTCCACTGCTATTTTTCGGATGACTTCCGGGCAACGGTACGCACTGGTAGAGAGTGCTACGGGAGCCATCACTTCGTCCCGGTCGTAGGTTCCCACGCCGAATACCAACTTGGTCAATGGAGCCGTGTAGTGGGCTCCCATGATGAGGGAATGGGCGTAGTTGCGTCCGCTTGTCGAGCCGAGGAAACCTTCGTAATTGTTCAACGCTACATCGAACATGAGCAGGTCAAGTACCATGCCGGCTTTGGAACGGATATTCGCATCTTCGGCAAAGTCGTATAGGTTGGTCAGTAACAGGACTTCCACTTCGTAGTAGGTGGACATCCATTCACTGAATCCGAAACGGAAACGGTATTCCAACCATTTCATCAGCCTCTCCTTGGCATGTGCCATGTGTTGCTTGCCGTTCATTCCGTTGGTGAATCGGGTCTTCTTGTAAAGTTGGCCCGCAAGCAACTCTGCGGTATGGTAGAGTGCTTGGTGGTTCTCTGTATGATAGCAACGGTAGGTCGTATCGCGACGGCCGTCGTCCCACCAATACTTGAAGTCCAGAATGCACTCTTCGATGCTGCCTTTGATCTCTTCCGGAAAGAAGTGTTCTTTCTTGTCCAGGTAAACCATGCGAAGCAGGCAGTTGAGCGTAAAGTCGTTGCAATCCCGGTTGGACTTGATGATGGAAATCACCTCCCGCATCTTGTCCATCTCCAAGGGACGTCCGGAGGCGGCACGTGCGGTCTGACGGAAAACACCGTAGAGGGGATGTCCGCTTCCATTCTCTGAGTAGTAATCTAAAAACAGGGCACGCCGTTCTTCGTAGGTTCCACGGGGAGAACTCCAGTATTCATCGGGCTGGCGAGCCTCGGTTGACGTGGCAAACAGCCACGCCAACAACATGGTAAGCATGATGTATCTCATAAATTCTTTATTCGTAGTGTCCTTTCCAGTCGTGCGGGAAAGGGATGTTTTTATAATATTTCAGTGAATGTTTGGGTTGTTCCAGATTGGCAGGGATGGGCAATCCCGAATAATCCTGGAAGAATAGCAGGCAACCGTCGCGCCACCAGATGGCTTCCTGCTCCTGATACTTCAGGAGAGAGGCTACATGCTCGAAACGTTCGCGGTCTATCTGTCCGTCCAGTTCATTCCATATCTGCTGCATCTGCCGGACTTCATCTACACCTTTGTAGTAATAGTGAACCAGTTCGTTCCACAAGCTTCTTCCCGAAGCCGTCTTGTAGCTCCAAGGAACCCGATGGAACCACAGCAGATACTCCTGCGGGCACTTCTTGATGTCATCGAACATTGCACAGACCGGTACATGATATTGTCCGGTAGCTCCCGTTCCTTTGAGGGTTCTGTCTACACCGATGCTGTCCTTGGTGATTTTGTGATAGTCGTAGGCAGTCCATACCGGATCGTCGTGCCAAGGTTCGGGACCGTTGTGTGTGCCGAAGTTCATGATATGGTTCAGCCCGAGGGGCATGGTATAGTCGACGTAGGTTTCGCGGGACATCATCATGATCTTCAACACCGGAGAGAGCACGCTTTCACTGTTGGAGAAAGTCATTCTTGCCCACTCTTCCGCTATCTTGCCTGCGCTTGCATCCGGATTCCATGCCAAGCGACCGAAGGCATACCAGTTGGCTTGCCCGAAGAGGTGTCCGGTCCAGTTCAGGTCCGTACCGATGTTCGGTACTCCGGCAATGGCAGAGATGCCATGCGTCTTCTGATAATTCTGCAACACTTTCGATACGGTGGAGCCTTTGCCCTGTTCGTAAGTATCCGACTGAAGGATCTCTTCGAACAGTGTACCCAGATATACCAGATGGCCTGCATGTCCGAGGTTCTCTTGCGTGATCTGAAGTTCCAGAGAGAGCGGCGTGTCGGGCATACCGCCGAACAGCGGATGGAAAGGTTCGCGTGGCTGGAAGTCTATGGGACCGTTCTTGGGCTGTACGAAGACATTGTCGGCAAACTCGCCATCCAACGGCTTAAACTCGTTGTATCCGGTTATCACACGGTCTACATGACGTTCGTTCTGATAGACAAATGCCCGCCAGAATACAATTCCTCCATAAGGCTTCAATGCTTCGGCAAGCATATTTGCACCGTCGGCATGCGAACAGCCGTAATCCTGGGGACCGGGCTGACCTTCGGAGTTTGCCTTCACCAAGAATCCGCCGAAGTCGGGAATCAGAGAGTAGATCTCTTCCACTTTATCTTTCCACCACTTCCGCACTTGGGGATCTTTGGGGTTCGCCGTGTTCAGTCCGCCTATCTCCTTGGGGGCGCTGAATTTTGCTGTCAGATACACTTTGATGCCGTAAGGACGGAATGCGTCTGCCAATCCGGAGGCTTTGACTAACCAGTCGTATCGCAGGCTTTTGGCCTGGGCATTTACATTGTTGAGCACTGCTCCGTTGATACCGATGGAGGCATTGGCACGTGCATAGTCCGTGTAGCGTTGTTCCTTGTAGGACGGAAGCCGTTCCCAGTTCCAGATGCTGTAACCTGCATAGCCGCGTTCTACGGTGCCGTTCAGGTTGTCCCAATGATCCAGTACGCGATATTTCAGTTTGGGATTCTCCTGGATGTGCAGTTTGTCCAGAGAGTGGTCGGTTTGCATCAGTCTGAGGTAGTGGAACACACCGTACAGTACCCCGACATCAGTCCGGGCTGCTATGACAGTAACCTTTTTCCCTTCGATAGTGCAACTTCTAATCAGGTATCCTTCGTCAGCCAGACCGTCAATTTCAGCGTGGAAAGTTTGTTGCTTGAACAAGGGTACGGATTGCGGCGTACCGACAACAAGCATGTTGTTCTCCAAAACTTTCGTCTCCGTATAAGGGATGTCCAGTAAGCCGGACAGTCCTGCCTGTAACTCTTTTCTTGCAGCAATCAGGCTTTCCGTCTCTCCGGGGAACATGACCTTTTGGTTCTTCATGCAATAGGAGGTATGGGATGTTCCTTTGGCTACCGGCCGATAACGTAGCCAAAGCTCATAGCCATTCTCTGCCTGTAGCAGCGAAGTGCTACAGAGCAGGAACAGCAAATATATAATTCGTAACTTCATCATGTTGTGGCCTTCTTTTTATTTATTCGATTACCCCTGCCCAACCGCCATTGCGGACCAGTTTCATGGTCAGCTTGGTGGAACTTGTGACGTCCGTCTCTCTCTTCTTGTAATCCATTGCCTGACGGTCGGCATTGATACCGTCTTCAAAATAGGTGAGGTGCATGCGTTTGTTTTCCGGCAGGAAACTTAAATCGACTTCAAGTTCGCGTCCCGTGTTGTTGGTGATGGCACCGACGAACCATTTCGCTCCGCTGCGACGGGCGATAACGACATATTCTCCCACTTTGGCATCAAGAACCTTGGTTTCATCCCAAACTACGGGGACACTGGAGATAAATTCCGTGCAGGGACGTTCGCGATAGTAATACACCGGATTGTCCGCCAGCATCTGCAAACCGCTTTCGAATACGACGAACAGTGCCATCTGGTAAGCGCGGGTTCCGGAACCCATCGCATTGGCGCGGGTAGAACGGTTGTCCTCCGGCTGGGCGGAGAGCATGGAACCGGGGGTAAAGTCCATCGGACCTACGGCATTACGCATGAAGGGAAGGTAAATGGTGTTTGCCGGCTTGCAGTTGCCGCCTTGCTCCATGCCCAATACGCCTTCGTAAGAGAGAATGTTCGGATATCTTCGTTCCAGTCCGGCGGGCTTGAATGCACCGTGAAAGTCTACAAACAGCTTGTGCTTGGCAGCTTCTTTTGCCACGCGCTCGTAGTAGTTCACCATCCACTGGTCGCTGCGGTCCATGAAGTCGATCTTCACTCCGGCAATTCCCCAGTCGGCAAAGGTCTTGAACAGGTCGAAATGATTCTCTACGGTCAGCCAGGTGAGCCACAGTACGATTTTTACGTTACGTTCCTTGCCATATTTGATCAGTTCCTGCAGGTCGATCGTCGGATTGGGTGTGAACGGGTCACGGGTACTTTTTGCCCAACCTTCGTCCATGATGATGTAGGGGATGCCGAAAGTGGAAGCGAAGTCAATATAATACTTATAAGAATCCATGTTATAGCCGGAACGGAAATCAACCCCGTACAGGCGGGCATCGTGCCACCATTCCCAGCTCACTTGTCCCGGTTTGATCCAACTGTAGTCTTTCAGTTCGCAAGGGGCGGAGAGGTTATAGACCATCTCATTGGAAACGATGTCCCTATCGTCATCGGAAATCACAAAGAAACGCCACGGGAAACTTCTCTTGCCGGAAGTCTTGGCTATGTAATCGGCCTCTTTCAGGATTTTCTGGCTGCGGTCGCCGTCTTCGCCGAATTCCAGCGGGCACTTCGGGAAGAGCGATTGCATGCCGTTATCGCCCGTGCTCTTCAGAAACATGCATGGGTAATCCCGCAAGTCGGCTTCCGATATCAATATCTTGTATGCCTTGTCGGTCTCCAAAAGTATGGGCAGATAGCTCATGCGGTCAGTGGACTTGTATTCCTTGGTCTGTACGTGCGTGTACGGATATTCATAAGAGGTCTTGAATCCGCTGGGTTGGGACAGATGGGCAAGATAGTCTGCCGGGAAATTGATCACGAAGTCTTCTCCCATCACTTCAACCTCACCTTTCTTGTCCGTCAGAAAGCGGTATGCCATTCCTTTATCGAAGACACGGAACTCGACGGCATAGTTGCCTGCCATGTTCAGGCGTAAAGTGTTACAGTGGTTCTCTACGATGGCATTCTTCAAAGGGACTTCCCGCTTGATGCTTTCGTCGATCTTGCCGCGCTTCAGGCTTTTCAGTCGCGGTTGGTCGCCCAGTACTTCGTTACCTAATGTCATTGTCAGGGAGCAGTTATCCAGCAGCAGGTCATTGCCCGAATATACGGAATAATAGATCTTATCTTTCAGTTCGATATTCACTTTCAGCTTGCCGTCCGGCGACTGTATGCTGATCTCTTTGGCGGACATTTGTCCTGCACACATGCAAAATAGTGCGATTAAAGCGAGTGTAAAATACTTATGTATCATCGTTTTTCTATAATTATAAGGTCATTTTTCCAAGAATGCGTTTACACACCATAACACCGGAGCCTGTCCGTGCATATTGCCCAATAACGTACGGCGGTTCAAATAGAACTGGCGGTCGTTCGTCTTGTTGGTACCTTCACATACGCCTGCGATGTCTCCGTTTGCGTCAATATGTCCTACGAGGGCGATCCATGCTTTGCGGACTACCGGTGTATAGACTGCTTCATCCAGCCAACCCTGTTTGACGCCCTTTATCATGGCGTAGGTAAACATGGCGGAACCGGAAGTTTCCGTCCAGGTAGTCTTGTCGTCTACCAGTTGTCCCCACAGGCCGTCTTCTTTCTGATATTGGCGCAGGGTATCCATCATCTTCCTGTACGATTCCAGGATACGGGCACGGTTCGGATTGTCTTCGGGCAGCAATCCGAGAAGTTCCGTCATGCCGGCTGCCATCCATCCGTTACCGCGTCCCCAAAAGAAGGGTACATCTTCCGCATGATAGAACAAGCCGTTCGGTCGCTGTATCTTGTCCAGATAGACCACCATCTCTGCGGCGGCACGGTCTATATACTTGCGGTCTTTGGTTACGAAGAAGGCTTGGGACTGGATGGCAGAAATCATGAACATGTCGTCAATCCAGTAACGTGTCTGCCACGACAACCCTTTGTCCAACAATGCCTGATACTCTTCTTTATGCTTGGTCTTGCGAGGCATCTGCCATTGTTCGTCGGCATACCACATTCCGAGGTGATAGTAGATCTCCTTTCCCGTCTGTGCATACAGTTGCAGGGGAATGGTTCCGAATACGGTATGGTCTACGTGGTCGGGTAGGGGTTGCAGGCGGCGTTCCGGACCAAAAATCGGCAGGAAACGCTCTTCCAGTTGGCGGAGCAGCCGCTTGTTGCGGGTGATGTCCGCATACCGCAAGGCGCCAAACCAAGCACAGGTCTCCGGATAAGTAATCTCATTGGGAGGCGCCGGATTGCCATTGAAGTTAGGGTGGGGCACCTCTACGAAACGTTTACTGACCAATTCGCCGACTTCTTTTGGGGATACGCCTTCGGGCCAGCTCTTGAATGCTTTTTGTGCCGATGTCCAAACGGGAACAAAAGCCATTAATCCGATTATGAATAATTTACGCATAGATTGTTCCTCCTCTTTATTTGATGTTGTTCAGCAGTTCCACTTTTCCTTCGTTCACCAGTTTTATGATCAGCTCTCCGAACAGCGTGTTTTGCCAGGCAAACCAGGCACGGGTGAAGTTTGCCGGATCGTCCTTGTGGAAAGATTCGTGCATGAATCCCGTTCCGGCATCGGTATCCATCAGCATCTTGATGCATTCTTTGATCTCTTGGTCGTCTTGGCTGGTGAAGGCTTTCATCATGATGCTCATGGGCCACACCATATCATAACCGATGTGTGGACCGCCTATACCTTCACCGGCTTTTCCTTTGAAGAAATAGGGATTGTCCAGGCTCCATACAAAGCGGCGGGTATTCTGATAGATCGGATCGTTTACGTCCACATCTCCCAAGTAGGGCATGGCAAGGAGACTGGGTACGTTGGCATCGTCCATCAGGATATGATTGCCGAAACCGTCTACTTCAAAAGCGTAGATAGTACCATATTTCGGATGATTGTAGGTGGCATATTTCTGCAAAGCGGTAGCTACTTCGTTTGCCAGGTCTGTACACTCTTGTGCCAGGGCGTTATTCTGATTTACCGTTGAAAGAATCTCCGCGGCTTTCTTTAAGGAAGACACGGCAAAGAAGTTAGACGGAACCAGGAACTGGAATGTCGTTGCATCGTCCGAGGGGCGGAAACAGGAGACAATCAGTCCGACAGGATTGACGGGTGCTCCCAAGCCGTTGTTGTTCAACGTGTCTAATGCACGTTCTGTCTTGCGTTGGAACTTATAAGGACCGGCGCTGTCTTTGCGTTGTTGTTCCTTGAAGGTCTTGAGGATATTGGTGATGGCTTTCAGCCATGTCTCGTCGAAAATGCTGGCATCGCCTGTGGCCTTCCAGTATTGGTAGGCAAGGCGGAGCGGGTAGCACAGGGAGTCTATCTCCCATTTCCGTTCGTGCAGTTCGGGCTTCATGTCTGTGATGTCCGACATCCAGTTGCCGACTGTAGGACCGTCGTTATAGGCGTTGGCATATGGATCGATGTTGATGCACAGGAATTGGCGGCGGATAACTCCTTCCAACATCTTTTTCAGTTCAGGGTCTTTGTCTGCCAGCTGTATGTACGGCCATACCTGGGCACCTGAATCGCGTAGCCACATGGCATGTATGTCCCCGGTGTAGACAAATGTATCGGGCTTGCCGTCCAACAGGCGGTAGTGGACGGTCGTGTCCAGCGTGTTTGGGAAACAGTTCTCGAACATCCATGCCAGTTTGGGGTTAGTCAACAGTTTCTTTATCCGCAAGATTTCAGCTTCTACGGCTTTCGAAATGTACAGCCTGTTCTTCATGGCAGGACGGTTGGTCTTGTAAATGGCGTTTGCCAGGGCGTGATTGACTACTGTAGTATTGTCCTTTTTTTGGACTGTTTCCATTGCTTGGGTACTGTTGTGCATACAGCACAAAGCGATGGCACATAAACCGATATTTCTTTTTTTCATGGTTGTGGATATTTATATTTCCTATTTTACATTGGCAAGGCGGGCATACATCTCGATCATAGCAGCTTGTGTCAGTAGCCATTTCCGGTTGTTGTGGGTAGTTCCGCTGAAGTCTGTGTTGAACAATCCTTGTTCGTTCCGTGCATGTTCCCAGGCGTAGTCCAAACTTTGGTTGAAAGAGTCCAGATAAGTTCTGTTTTGGTCTGCTTGATACAATTCGATGAATCCTCTGAGCATGACTGCGGTAAACCAGATGTCACCCTTCTTCAGTAGTTTGAAGGGAGTGCCATGTTTGGGGGTATGGTCCATGAAGAAGTAACAGTGGCAGGCTTGGGCTATGTTTTGAGCATCGGTGAGATAGTTCTTCTCTCCGGTCAGTTGGTAGAGTAGGGTAGCTGCCTGCATCATTTGTCCGCTGTTGTAGGCGAATTTGGCTTTTCCTATTTTTCCGTCTAAAGCGATATTGTCAAAGTACAAGTAATCTGTAGAGTCTTGCAGGGTAGCTTTGGTCCACTCATAAAGTCGTTTTCCCTTCGTGAAGTAGGTACTGTCTTGGGTGGCTTCGAAGAGTTTCAGTGCAAGGACTGAGCCGGGAGCGTTCGAGCAGGTGTTTTTGGAACCTTTCTTCTGTTCACACCAATAGATGCCTCCTCCCAGAATGTCGTCCGTGCCACTTTCTATAAATTTCCAGATGAGTTGTGCTTTCCGAAGATATTCGGCTTCGTGAGTGAGCTGGTAGATATCGGTGAAGTCGATGCCCAACCAGATGTTGTCATCATAGAAACGGTCGGATTGCGCAGCACTGTTGATGTATGAAGCATATGCCTCAGGAGTTCTTCGGGTATCAAAATACTCTTCCAATCCAATCAGTACTTTGTTGTCGAGCAATGACTTGTAGTTTGCATCGCCTGTGGCAGCAAATAAGGCGTTTACGGCTGAGAAAGTACCGGAATAGGGCCATAGATAAGAATATTGGTTAGGTATATTCTTTTGTTCCTCCGATGCCAGATAAGTTGCTGTATAGTTCTCAACATCCGACGGATAGTTTTCACGTAGCAGGCAGGTGTTGGGAGCAGAATAATACCGATATAAAGAATCCAACGTTTGCTTGGCTCGCATTAAGGCAAGTTCATTGCCTGCGGGGACTTGTTTGGGCGCATCGCAGCCGGCCATTGCCAGTACGCATAGTAATAAACTGAAAAGCATTTGTCTTGAATTCATCATTCTTGGTTTTGGGTTATTATATTATATGTTTTTCTTTTCTCTTCTTTTTGTTTTGAAGTGAGTGTGTCATGGTTCACCACAGATAATTCAGGTCATCCTGCGGATTATGGCACACCCACTTTTGTTCTCCTGTTTACAATATCTCATACCTATATATTCTTGTTTTACCTATCTCTTTCGGTCAAGGATACGAATGACACTTTTTCTGCCTGCAAAGATATGCGCAAATGGGAAAAGAGAAATATGATTTCGCGACATTAATGTCTGTATGCAGGCTATGGCATAAATGGAGATAAAAATGTCACAAAACTGTAAAAGGTAGCTAATCAGAGGATTGTCACTGCCGGAAAGTTGACGTATTCGTTGTATGAGTGGTAGACTTGTGATAATCTTATTGGGACTTTATGGAAATACGTACCAAGGTATAGACCAGCGGGGAGTTCTTGTCCCCGATTTTCTTGCGGTGCTGTCTGCGCATTACTAAAGCTTTTGCCATAATCGTGTAATTTTTTGTTTGTTGTCGGAATCGGTTCGGCGTTCCCTCCCGTGCAGGCTTTGGAAACCGGGTCCGCGGTGCCTTTTCCCTTGCTTGCTGACGCAAAGATACGACATGTGAAATTGGGGAAATCAGGTTTTGTCAGTTTCTGTCAGTTTTTGTCAGGATATGTCACGATATGTCAGTTTCCGTCAGTTTTCGTGTGTTTTTTCGTTTTGACTATAAACAGCCAGATTGACTATAAATTGCCGGATTTCCCCGGGCTTTGTGTCCGATTCCCCTGGGGTTTTCCGGACAAATGCGAGGCAACGTTCCAGCAAACCCCAGGGGATACGGTAGCAAATGCGGCGGCTTTTTACTCGTACTACGGTTCCCTGCATTGCAGGCGGTCGTTCCACAGGGAGTGGTTGTCGGGACTTAGAGGGACGTTGTCGGGGATGGGGTGATCGTTGTACATACGGCGTTTTTCCAGCTACTGCTCGTGGGTGGTAGGGGTTGTCGGACGGGAACGTTCCGATCGTTTACGATATTTTCCGCCTTTTCTTTTTCTTCTTCTTTTTCTGTAGAAGAAATATATTTTTTCTTTCTTTCTCTTTTTCTTTTTTTATTATATATGGATGTGTTTGCGTTGCTTGTTTTAAAGAAATTGTGTTCAAGTGATTGTTTATCAGTGTGTTCTGCCTGTTTTTGTGACGCTTTTCTCACTTGTTTTCCGCTGTTTTCTGCTGTTTTTTGCCATTTTTCGCTTGTTTTTCGCTGTTTTTTGATGTTTTTTGATGGATTTCCGTTATTTTTTGATGGAATTTCATCGTTTTTCAGCATATTTTCGTTGGAAACAGATGAATTTTCGCTGTTTTTTGTCCATTTTCTGCTGTTTTTTTGATGTATTTCTGCTGTTCTTTCGGCTTGTTTTGTTTCCCTTTTGCGGCTTTCCAATCATGTCTGCGCGAGTCATAACCAGGCATGCCATCGGCTGTTGATATGGGTACAATGCTTATAGAACCGTTTCGGATAGGGTGCAAAAAAAGACCCGACGGACAACTGATTCTGCCGGCGGGTCATTGAGATCTATTTCTTGCTTGGGAAACTGAGCCAGTCAATCGCCACCTCGTTATTTCCTTTCAGCGACACATACAGGTCGTGTATGCCGCTTTTGCCGGAACGTACAGGAGCCTCTATTTCCATCCATTGGTTACCCTTGGGTACTTTGACTTCCGCAATGACTGTGCCGTCTGCCCCGTCTATACGTATTTGCAGCGTTCCTCCGCTTGCCGATAAGACGCGTGCTTTCACCTTGCGGGGAGCCTGGCTGCCGAAGTCCACCCGGTTGTACTGCACCCACGCACCGTCAGTGCTGAGCAGGGTCTTCCAACCTTCAAACTTGTTGGCTTGGTTCAGGTAGTCGATGGCGGCTCCCTTGTCGCTCAGCCGGCTGTACCGGTCGAGTTGGATCTCCTTCCGGGCATCCGTCAGTCCGACACCGCGCAGGGTAGGGATTACCTTCTGGATGGTACCGTCAGGATTGAAGAACAGGGAGTCGGCACGTATCGACCTGTTCTTGTCAAATTCGGGAGAGTAGTCGTTGTGGTGGTAGAACAGGTACCATTGGCCTTTGTATTCCACTAACGAGTGATGATTGGTCCAACAGCCTACGGGCGACTCGTCCATGATGATGCCTTTGAACTCGAACGGTCCCATCGGACTGTCTCCCATGGCATACGCCAATGTCTCCGTCTTGTCTTTTACCCACGGGAACGTGAAGTAGTATTTCCCATTGCGCTCGAAAGCGAACGGACCCTCTTTGAAGCCTTCGGGCAATCCCGCTATCTGGACAGGTTCGGTGGCGAGCTCGAGCATGTTCTCTTTCAGCTTGGCTACCGACATCCCGCGACCCGACCAGTAGATATATGCCTGTCCGTCCTTGTCGACAAGCACACAGGGGTCGATGCCCATTACCCCCTTGATGGGGCTGGCTTGCGGGGTGAAGGGACCGTATGGCTTGTCGGCTACGGCTACACCGATGTTGAAGCCGCGCATGCCTTCGCCTTTCGGGGTGGAGGGGAAGTAGAAATAATATTTTCCGTTCTTGTACACGCAGTCGGGTGCCCACATGGAGTAGGACTCGGGCGCTACCCAAGGTACATTTTCCTGGCTTAGGATGACACCGTGATCCGTCCAGTCTGTCAGGTTCTCAGACGAGAATACGTGATAGTCCGCCATGCAGAACCACTCTTTCAGCCGGTCGATAGGGCTTGGAATGTCGTGCGAAGGGTAGACATATAGCTTGCCTTCGAAGACTCTGGCTGTGGGGTCGGCGGTGAACTGGTCTCTGATGATCGGGTTTTGGGCTTGTAACGCGCCTGTGATGGCCCAAAAGGCGGTGAGTAGAATTAGTCTTTTGTTTTTCATGATTTCTCTGTTTTAAGGTGTCGGCGAGCCGGAACTTGCCGACACCAAGTGAATGAAGAAAGGAATTAGCGTAGAGTGACTTTGACGGATTGCAGGTCTCGGGCGGCGGAACTGTTTCCGTAGAACAGTTCGTATTCACCCGGTGCCACCCGCATGGTGTTGGTGGACGGGTCGAAACACTCGAATGCCTCGGGCGGCAATTCTATCTTGACCTCTTGCCGTGCTCCTGCTGCCAACTCCACACGGGCGTACGCCTTCAACGATTTCAGAGGACCGTCGGCGTCATCCGTCTTGCGGATATATACCTGTATGACTTCCGTTCCGCGACGTTTGCCTGTGTTGGAGACGGGTACGGTCAGGGTCAGCGGCTCGTCGGTGCGGAGTTCGGTACGGCTGCAACGGGCGGTGCCTATCGCGAAGCTGGTGTAGCTCAGCCCGAAGCCGAACGGGAACAGCGGGTCGGACATGTAGCGGTAGGTGCGTCCTTTCATGGAGTAATCCTCATAGTCGGGCAGTTGCTCCGTGCTTTTATAGAAAGTGATGGGCAGTTTTCCCGAAGGATTATAGTCGCCGAACAACACATCGGCCACCGCCTGTCCGCCTAACTCGCCCCCATACCATGCCTGAAGAATGGCGTCGCAGCTCTCCGTTTCGGGTAGTAGCGCCATCGACGAACCGGAGCAGTTGACGAATACCACCTGCTTGCCGGCCTCCTTCAGTGCTTTCAGGAAGTTGCGTTGTACTGCCGGAAGCTCTATGTCCGTGCGGTCGCCATTCTTGAATCCGGGCAGGTTCAGGGGCATCTCTTCTCCCTCCAGTTGGGGCGAAATACCGCCTACGAAGACCACGAGGTCTACACCCTTCAACTTGGCGATGCTCTCCCCGTAGTTGATGGGCGATTCCTTGCCGAGGTTGAACCTCAGGTTTGCCGCCCAGTTCTCTACTTGCGCATAGAGTATTTCTATCTTATACTCTTTCCCCTTTTCCACTTGCAGCATGGTGCGGGTGTCGGTGGTTCTCCAGGTGCGTCGTTTGGTCATCGACTTGCCGTTGACCAGCAGTTCGAAGTAGCTGCAACCTTCGAGGCTGAGCAGGACTTCGCCCGACTCTTTGGGCACAAAAACTGTTTCGTACTTCGCCGAGAACTTTTCGAGGTTTACTCCCGGACCGAATGCGTGCATTCCGTATGTCGTTACGTTGATGGGCTGGGTGGTGCGGAGCGAAGAGACCGGTTCGCCTTGGCGCTCCGGATTGTTCCAGAACGTGGCTTTGATGCCCGGTTTCCCATCCATGCTGCACTGGTCGAGATAGGACTCCAGCGTCTGGTCGTTCACCAGGTCGCAACCCTTCATGTAGATGATCTGGTTCTTTTTTAACTTGCTCTTGACGCCGTCCAGTATGGTCACCGTCCGGTTGGGAGTGCCGTTGTAGTTGCCCCATAACATGGGTTTGTCATCGGCATTGGGTCCGATAACTGCAACCTTGCGGATGGACTTGCTCAGCGGAAGGAGATTGTTCTTGTTCTGTAGAAGCGTCATCGTCTGGCGGGACATATTCAGAGACAAGTCCTTGTGTGCCTTACAGTTGACCACAGACATCGGTATCTGCGTCCACTTCACCAGCGAGGGATCGTCCATCTCTCCCAACTCGAAGCGTCCTTCCAGTAGGCGGAGCACATGCTTGTCTATCTCCTCTTCTGTGATCAGTCCCTTTGCCACTGCTTCCGGCAGTTTCTGGTAGGCGTATCCGTAGCCGCACTCCACATCCGTGCCCGCCATTGTGCCTTTGACGGCAGCATGTACGGCGTCGGAAGAACTCTTGTGCGAGGTCCAGAAGTCGGCAATGGCTCCGCAGTCGGACACTACGAGATACTTGAATCCCCATTCGTCGCGGAGGATCTGCTGGAGCAGGCGGGTACTTCCGCAGCAGGGGTCATCGTCGAGGCGCTGATAGGCGCACATCACTTCGCGCACATCCGCCTTCTGCACCAGCGCTTTGAATGCGGGCAGATAGGTCTCCCACAAGTCGCGGGGGCTGATGTTGTTCAGGTTGGCGGAGTGGCGGCTCCATTCGGGACCGCTATGCACGGCATAATGCTTGGCGCAGGCCAGGAGTTTGCGGTACTTCTCATCTTCCGGCCCTTGCAAGCCTTTGACTACCGCGATGCCCATTCGGGATGTCAGATACGGGTCTTCTCCGTAGGTCTCTTGTCCGCGTCCCCAACGGGGATCGCGGAAGATGTTCACATTGGGAGTCCATACGGAAAGGCTGTGGAATCGGGTGTCCTCCAGCCCGTTACGCACACGTTCGTTGTGCTTGGCACGCATTTCGTCGGAGGTTGCGTTGAACACCTCGAAGACCAGTTCCTCATTGAATGAGGCCGCCATTCCGACCGGTTCGGGGAAGACGGTTACATTGCCCTGATTGGCAACCCCGTGAAGGGCTTCGCTCCACCAGTTGAATCTTTTGATTCCCAAGCGGGGAATGGCTTCCGAATCGTCGCACATCAGGAGTGCTTTCTCTTCCAGTGTCAGGCGGGAGACTAGGTCTTTTGCCCTTTCTGCCGGACTTAGTTCCGGATTCTGGTATGGCAATGTTTGCCCCCATCCCGACAAGGAGAAGAACAGGCTGCATGTTATTATAATCTTTCTCATGTTACTTTCGGTTTCTCATATTACTCTTGATTTCTCATATTACTCTTGATTTCTCATGTTACTCTTGGTTTTTCAGCATAGCCTTTAATGGTTGCGGAAATTCCATTTGGAGTTATCGCTGTTCATATCGAACTTGCCCAGCGAAGGCGTACTGTCACCTACGGAGACCAAAACCAGTTCTTCGTCTGTTCCCGGTACCTTCTTGGGCATAATCCGGTAGGTGCCGTCCGTCAGCTGGTCGATTCTCCACAACTGCTCGGGGGCTCCCGTAAACTCAGGTACGGCCACTACTTCCGCATCTGCCGTGGCTGCCAGTGCCCGGTTGGTTCCTTCAATCACAATCTTGTAGTAAGGGCCACCCAAGTATCCGCCGGCTTCGGGCACAGCGGTGATGGTCCACTTCTGATGGGGACGGAACATGTAATCGCCGATTCTTACGTCGATTTCCCCTTCCGGCCAGGTTCCTATCACCTCTTCCAGCGTTTGTGACTTCAGCGGTACGATAGGAGCACTGTCTTTCTCCCAGAAACGGTGTCTGGTGTACTCCATACGCACGAAGTCGACGGCAAGTTCGAGGGCATAACCTCTACGCTCGGACTCAATCTCGTAGGTGCCTTCTTTGAAGACTTCGCCGGCAACGGGCCATCCGTTCTTCCATAAGAGCGGACGTATGCCCAATACACTACGGCCGCCTCGGTCGAAGTCAGCTTCGAAATGGCACGACATCTTCTCTACGCCGTCCGTCACTTTGAAAAGCCCGAAGTGTCCGGGACCGGTCTGACGGTTTCCGGCGGCGATCACCATCTTGCCGCCACCTTCCAGCATGTCTCTTCCCATATTATCGAGGTAGGGGCCTGTCACTTTGCGCGAACGGCCGACTACGATATTGTAAGTAGAGTTCGGACCATCGCAACATGTGCCGTGCGTGCCCAGTAGATAATACCATCCGTCGCGATAGAGCAGGTCTGTCGCTTCGCAGTCGATGGCGATGTTGATGGCTTCGTTGCCCTCCACCCGTTTGCCGGTTGCAGGGTCAAGCTCTACGAGTCGGATGAATCCGAAGTAGGTACCGTAAGACAGCCATAGGCGTCCATCCGTCGGGTCCAGCAAGAGTCCGGCGTCAATGGCATCGCAGTCTTCATCGTTGAGGGAGGATGCCACTTCTATGGGTTCCGTATAGGCAAAATCGGGAGAGTTGGGGTCTAAGGTCTTGTTCCACATGGTCAGCACCTTGCCGCTGTGTCCTCCGCCAAGTCCCCCTCCGGTGGCACTGTAAGCAATCAGGTAACGATCGCCTATCTTCACGGCATCAGGGGCGGCACCTCCTCCGGGTCTTACTCCGCCGCCATTCCAGGTCCAGCCGTCTTCGGAGATCAGTCCGCCGCCGCCAGTACCGAACGTGTAGTATTTGCCCTCGCACTCCATGATGGTCGAAGGGTCGTGGATGTACGGTTCACCTATTTGTGCAATTGCTTTTTGGGATGTCAATGCAGACATCAGGGCTGCTGCGCCCAAAAGTATAACTCTTGTTTTCATGGTCATTTATAGCTGATAGTAATGTTTTTGACAGGTGCTCCATTCTCGTCGAGGAAGCGAACACAGAAATCACTCATTCCAGGGCCATTGATGATGGCTCCACGTAAGATGTTCTTACCTTTCTTCAAGGTCAGCCGGCGCGACAGGCAGTCGTCCTTCACCATACGGCGGTCGCCCGAAAGTATGACCGCCTCTTCGCCGTTCAGCCACCACATGGATGCGGAGTTGGAACCTACCGACAATCGGACGTTCTCCATTTCTTCGGGACATTCAATTACGGTGACCGCCCAGAACAGTACGCCATAGACCTGTTTCTTCAGACCCGATGCAAAGCGGAAGAGTTTCACGTTGAAGAGTTTGCTTTCGAGGGCGTGCCAGGTCAGCTTCTGTTTACCCACTTTCACTTTGTCTCCGGCTTTGGGCAGGACGGTGAATTGTCCGGGGAAGTATTCGATGGCAAACGCTTCGCGGAGGTAACTGTCGGTGAAGACCGTATTGGAACGGTTGGGTTTGTCGATAGGCTCCAGTAATAGCCAGCGTTGGATGAAGCCTTCGTCGTCCGGCGACATGATGTTCGTGGTTGCCGGAGAGAAGTAGGCAGACAGTTGTGGGGACTCTTCTGTTTTCTGCGCGTAGCCCGATAGAGAGAACAGGGCTGCAAGGCAAGTAGCCAGTAGCGGCTTTCGCTGTAAAATGTTCATCGTTGTAGATAATTTATTGGTTATATATTCTTTTGGGTAAGAAAGAAGCGTAGTAAGTCTACTTCGTTTCTTCTTGCGATGCTTCTGATTCGGAGGTTATGATATTTTCTTTTTCTATAATCTTTTCTTCTTCGGCAGACGGATTTATAATTGCAGCCACTTCAGCGGGATTCTTCAGTTTCGCGGTAACTCCCTCCTTGGTTTGTTCAACGTACGCCATACGTCCGTCCGGCAAATAATACAGATAATCGACACAAACGCTTCTACGGCCTGTAGCACCTGATTTCCCGTTCAAAGTGAGTGTCGCATTATGATAGAACAGGTAGCTCTGACCCTTGAATTCGATGATTCCCGGATGTATGGTAAAACTGTTTTCTGCCATTCCTGTCAAGAGTCCACGATATGTCCACGGTCCTTCCATGCTTGGTGCCGTCGCATAGCTTATTGTTTCGCGTCCTTTGCCCATTGAAGCGTATGTCAGGTAATAGAGATTTCCATGTTTATGTAGCCAAGGACCTTCTACATATTTCGGCATTTTGAGAATTTCGATAGGACCGTCCAGTTCGATCATGTTAGGTTTAAGCTTGACTAAAAAGCAAGTCCCGTTGCCCCAGCTCATCCAGGGAGTGCCGTCATCATCTATAAAAACCGTCGGGTCTATATCGTTCCACCATCCGCGCGCTCCATTGGGCGTCATGTCATCCGTCACAAGCGGAGTGCCCCGCGGATCGACAAAGGGTCCTGTCGGGCTATCTGAAACGGCAACTCCCACCACTTTGCTGTTGTACGGGTCTCCCGCTTGTACGGTTGTATAGTAATAGAATTTCCCGTCTTTTTCCACAACCTGGGATGCCCATGCTTCACCTACTCCCCATGAGAAATCTGTAGGTTTAAGTACACTTCCATGATCGGTCCATGTCTTCATGTCCTTGGTAGAATAACATAGCCATTCAGTTATATTGAAATCTTGTCCTTCTTCCGCTTCATCATGACCTACATAGAGGTAAAGCGTACCATTGTGCACCATCGGTGCCGGATCGGCCGTAAACTTATTCAAAACAATCGGATTCCCTTCTGGAGTAAAGTTCACTTCATTACTCCTTCCTCCACAACCGGAGAAAATCAAACACAGGCTAAAAGCCAAGAAAACGTTCCTCATAATAAAATAATTAAATTAATAGATTCATTGAACTTGTTTAAACTTATAAAGCAGTACGCCATGAGCTGGAACTTTCAGGGATAATGTTTCCCGTCCGGTATCAAGTGTTTTTATATCTTTTTGCCTCCAAAGGTCACGGATAATCTGCTTACCTGTAATACCTAATTTATCGAAATCCCGGAAAGAAAGCTCGGCCTTTTCACGATCAAAATTGCAGAATCCCACTGCTTTATTGCCATCTTCCAATTCTTTCACATAGATACGTAGTTCTCCTATGGCATGTACACATGTAGCTTGTTTACCTAACGGATCCTGATTGACAGCAATGACTTCATTATTAGTCAACAGACTGAAAGTGAAATCATCCATTTTTTCCAGATCACAACCAATCAGAAGAGGTGCAGAAAACAAACTCCAAAGACTAAAGTGAAGATATTGCTCATCTGGTTTAAGTTTGGTCTGATGAGGATTTCCCCAACCTACAACGCCAATCACTAACATATCCGGATCGTTCCAGTTGCCCGGTTTAGCCCAAGCTGCCGCTTTGTCTTGAGAAAGGGCGATGCTCTTTACGCTTTCCCAAGTATCTGTGATGTCATTGGTCGTACGCCAAGACTGTCCTCCGACAGCATCTCCCCATTCCCAAACATCTCCCATACCATATTGACACAGGTTATACACAATATCTCGAGGCTGTTGGCGCAAATAGTCACCCATGATTTTGAATGGTCTTCTACCGGTAATAGTGTCTCCTCCTCCTTGAAAGGCTAAAGAAGATACACTATAAGGATCTTTCTTTAAATCACGGTCAAGTACCCCTCCATAGCTGCACCAGTCATATTTTAAATAATCAAATCCCCATTTGGCATACATCTCAGCGTCTTGTTTTTCATAACCATAGCTGCCTGCACATCCTCCGCAAGTCCATGGACCGGGTGAAGAATAGATACCTACTTTCAAACCAAGTGAGTGTATATAGTCAGTTAGTTCTTTCATATCAGGGAATTGGGTGTTAGGCAGAATGTTGCCACGTTCGTCGCGCAGTTTTCCGCCTCTGGTCCGGTCATTAGGATCACGGTGATGTTGCCACGAGTCATCTATATTGATATAACTCCAACCGTAATTCACCAAACCACTTTCTATCATGGCTCTTGCCGCCAGTTTCACTTTCTCAGCGGAAACTTCATGCCCGAAACAGTTCCAGCTATTCCATCCCATTGGCGGAGTAAGAGCAATTCGGTCACCACATTCAATGCGGAGTTTCTTTTCCGTTATTCCTTTCTCATTTTTAGCTTGTAGGGTTACTTCAAACGTTCCGGATTTGGTCAATTTACCGGTAATCAGACCTGTTTCTTGATTAATTTTCAGTCCTTCCGGTAAGCCTACTGCTGAAAATAACATAGGCCGGTCACCAGTAACTGCTACTTGAAATAGGAATGGAGAACCGGGGCGTACTCCAAACACAGAAGCACTATTGATTCTTGGTGTTGCAGGCGCGGGAGGGGTCAGTATATAAGGCTCGGTAGCTATAAATTTCAGTGTGGGGAAACTTTTTTTGCCCTTTGAAATAATTTTTGCATCCGCCCAATCCGCATGATCATAATAAGGACCGTCATCGCTACCAGCTACAATCAATTCCAGCCTTTTCACACCATTAAGTGAAACAGTACATGGTTTTGCTGAATCTCCTGCTTTTACAACTCCACTGGACCATAGCTGTTTCCCATCCCCGATTACAATAAATTCGGCCGATGGCTTATGTTCCAGAATTTCATCATCCAAACCCACTTGAGCCATAAATGATGTTGCTTTACCATCCAATTGAATTACCAGTTCGCTGATAGAGTGGGTACCTACTCCACGCTCAAACGTCTGCCCTCCGATTGTCAACGTTTTACCGTCAACTGATTTGTTTTTCATGGCAACCCCATGCCCTTGGGTCATAGCTGTCAGGTCCAGATCATCAAGCCATACAGTCTGTGGCTGGTTACATCCGGTAACAATCCCTGCTAATGCAAAACTTGCAATTATCCAAATTTTAGTATTCTCCATATTTTGATTCTTTTCTCTTGATTAAAAACTTTTAGAATGAAATTGCCACAGATTTCCCTGAATACGTAACAGTCTTATCCGGTGTTGATTGATAAATTCCGGTACCAGATTGTGGTGATACTTTTATGACATTAAAGGTTATTTCCTTTTTCATTCCAGTGAATGTTCCTTTCCTGTCACTGATGGTCAAAGTCTTGTCCGTATCATTCCAATTTAATTCAAATGTGCTGAACTGCCCCTTTTCGTAATTATAGTTATTCCCTTCATCTTCATAAACAGAATAAACACCATCGGCACCTGGGTAAATACGGATTTCCCATGGCTCTTCCGTGTCTTCGGAGGTTGATTGCTTGGTAGGTCCCAATGGCAATATAGAACCGGCTTTCACAAATAAGGGTATTTTTTCAAGGTCGATATCCACATCTGCCATTTGTCCACCTTTATAGAATGTACCGTCCCAAAAATCTATCCAACCTTCCGGGCATTCGGGAAGATACGTTGCCATCCGATTAATGCCGCCTTCTACGACCGGGGAGACTAAAATAGAGGGACCGAACATGAACTGATGTTTTTGCTCCAATGCACGGGAATCTTCCGGAAAGTCCATTACTAATGGACGCATCAACGTAGAACCTTTAAAGGAAATCGCAGCATTTTGAGAATAGATATAGGGAAGAAGCCTGTAACGCAGGTCTAAATATCGGGCAACTATGCTTTCAACTCTCTTTCCGTATCTCCAAGGTTCGGTATTACTCATGTAACCATGTACACGCATTAACGGGAAAAATGTTCCTGCCTGCAACCAACGGATAAACTGTTCATGATATTCTGTATTGGTATATTGGTTGCTTGGACGGAAGAACCCACCGGCATCATACGTCCACCAAGGCAGACCTGTTGCCATTTGCCCCAGTCCTCCGACTATTTGCCGACGTAAGGTTTCCCAGTCATGTCCCACATCTCCCGACCATGTAGCCGCTGCATAACGCTGCATTCCGGAAAAGCCGCTACGAGTAAATATCATGGCTCTCCGGTCGGGATCATCTTTGCGCAAACCTTCATAAATCGTCTTACTGACATACATCGGATAAACATTCCGGTAAACCTCTCCCGGTGTCTGCCCATTGTTTATACGTCGGTTCTGGAGATCGTCATTCTCTGGTTCTGTGGCATCCTGCCACCATGCGTCGATGCCATATTTCAATAGTCCGCTACGGAAGTTCTGCCAATAAAAGGCGGCGGCATCAATATTGAAGAAATCAATCCAGTCGCTGCCTGGAATATAATATCCATTTTCTTTTGCCTGCTTCCCGATTTCAGATTGGGCATCTATTTTAGACCAAACGGAAAGCATCAGATGTATGTCTATATCATGAAGTTCCTGAAGCATCTTTCCCGGATCTGGATACCTGTCTTCATCAAACTGCATTGCGTTCCAGCCGTGTTTTCCCCAATATTGCCAGTCTTGAACAATCATATCTATAGGTAACTTCCGTTGCCTGAACTCACGGGCATTTTCCAATAATTCTGCCTGCGTATTGTATCGTTCCCGACAATGTATGTATCCCAAACTCCATAAAGGCATCATGGGAGAGGGGCCAGTCAACTCACGGTAACTGGCTATAACTTCATCTCCATTACCGGCGAAAACAGTATAATCCAATGTCTGGGCAACCGGTGAACGAAATACTGTTTCTTCGGAAACAGGACGCCAATGCAATATAGGCTTATCATTGCGCTCACCCTGCACTTCTATAGTATGTTTTCCAGCACTTAGCTCTACTATTGTGGAGGTTGTGGGAGGCAGCCACAAATTATTAATATCAAGTACATTATTCCCATCAATAGCAAGATAATGCTTACGTGCCATCCGTTGTCCGACATCCAACAGTAAAGAATAACGTCCGGAATGAGGTACTTCCAATGAGGCAGTGAAAGAGTATGTCTGTCTGGTTTCTTTTATATTTCCACTCGTACCTGTAGCATTCACTGTAACCGTTTCACCACTTGCACTTGTAGGAATCAATTCAACAGATTCATCTGCCGGGTTGAAATCGGTTAGGCCATAGTTATTCCACAACAGTCCATAACCTTTGTTTGATAGAATAAAAGGAATGGCAATTTGTGTGTTGACCTGTGTTAACCTTCTCGACAAACCTCTGATATTGAGATAACCATCCTGGAATTGACCTGTACCGTATATATACTCATCTTTCGGAGATACAAAGTGTTGTTCCACTTGGAAGGTAGCTTCTCCTTGTACAGAAGAAGCTACCATAAAACGTCCTCCGACTTTTTCCTGAAGAATGGTATGCTTTTTTGCATCTTTAAAAGTTAGTGCTTCAGTATCTTTATCAAACTCCACAGAAATCCCTTCCAGAGATAGAGTCAGAGATTTATCATCTTCTGAAACATGATACTCTGGAACGGGAGAACTCTCTGTATAGATAAGTTCCGGCATAGGTACTGAACCGGATTGGGCAAACTGTATTCGGACAGCATTCCGGTTTAGTGGTATCAGTGAGAGGGTACCTTGCTCCAGTTCAAGTACGATATTTTTCTTTTCACCAGAACTACATGCCGTATTTAGTAAAGAAAGAGATAAAATTACTGCAATAACTCCAATCAGCTTCCGCTTCTTCCATTCTGTTTTCATCGTATATAATGGCTTATTTAGAGAACATCCAATAATCGAAATACATAAGGTTGGTAGTCGGTCTTCCTTTTACCACAAAATAAAGATCATGTACTCCTGTTATTTTTGAGATATCAATGGTCTTTAAGTCCCAACGGTCACTGCCACCTGTACGAGGAACTTTAATGGTTCCTACCAGTTTCCCGTCCATATTATCCAAGCGTATCTCAAGTTGTACGGGGTCATTGTGTGTCGTGCCGATTCTGGCAGTGAATTTCGTTGCGCCGTCTTTCCCAAATTCCACGTCACGAACCCGGATATAACTACCATCCTTCATTGCTGTCACAAATACACCCACTTGCTTGTTTTGGAAAGATTTGAATCCTTCAGAGAAGGCAATTGTTTCCGCTTCATTTTTCATATACGGATTCAATGTAGCAACTCCTTTGGTGATTCCTTTCGTGGCTTTTACCTCAGGAATTGATCCGTCCTTGTTGAATTTTAGTTCTTCTACGCATACTGAACGGTTGAAACCACCGCCACCGGGCAACTCTCCGTTGTGATAGAAATAGTAGGTCTTTCCTCTGAAGTCGATAACTCCCGGATGGATTGTAAACGATCCACCTCCGGCAGCCATTACCGTACCGCCATATTTCCATGGTCCTGTAGGACTGTCGCTGGTAGAATAGCCGATATGTTCGGGTAGCGGACCTCCCGGCCAGAATAAATAGTATTTCTTGTCTCTTTTGTAGAGCCAAGGACCTTCCTCATACAAGGTTTCTCTCTTCGGGTCTCCCTCACGCTTTCCGAACGATTCTGCAGTCAGTGGAACACGGACTACATCTCCGCTGTAAGAGATCATGTCTTCATTCAACTTTACATAATACAAATTCGGGTTTCCCCAATACATATATGCTTGCCCATCGTCATCTATAAATACCGTCGGGTCTATGTCTCCCCAATCAGTCTGTACCAGTGGTTTCCCAAGTGGATCGTAGAAAGGGCCGTAAGGACTATCGGCTACCGCTACCCCGATAGCTCCTCTGTTATTGATATTTGAAATTACGGGTACATACATATAGAATTTGCCTCCTCTCTCGATGCATTGCGGAGCCCAAGCATCCCCTTTGGCCCAACTGAAGTCGGTATAGGATAATACGGCACCATGATCAGTCCAGTTCACCATATCACTTGTGGTATACAATCGCCAGTCGTTCATCGTAAACCAAGTAGAATTATCTTCATCGTGGGTGGTGTAAAGATATACCTTGTCATTATATACCATTGGAGCCGGATCGGCCGTATAATTTGTCTGAATAATCGGGTTCTGCGCCAACCCTGAAGTACTCACTACTGCCAGTAATGAGGAAAGGAATAAAGATTTCATT
>Ga0137307_100303_pt1 | contig 72634 bp, 72 predicted proteins | sample NAcewD2O_March_2_FD_97180 | JGI IMG/M metagenome (GOLD analysis project Ga0137307, IMG submission 97180) | Mouse cecal microbial communities from Vienna, Austria - N-Acetylglucosamine amended D2O_March | ecosystem: Host-associated > Mammals > Digestive system > Large intestine > Cecum | place...
GAAAACCTGGATACGGGCCTTGCCCTTATGGAGAAAGAGGGGCATCTTTATTTTGTGAGAAATCTGGTAAACAGTTCCTTTACCCCTTATGCCATGCTGGTTATGGAACTTAAGCCGAAGGATATGCTGGAAAGTTTAAACAGTATTTGGGGAATGGAGCATTATGAAATGTATATTGACGGTGTGCCTTTGATGCAAAACGGGGTGGATAAACGGTTTCATAAGGAGCGTATCAAAGATATTACAGAGGGCAGCGTGTATTATAATAACCGGAAGGAAGCCTTTGTCTATAAAGTGACGAAGCGGGGGCCTCAGCAGATTGCCTATGTGGTGGAATTGAACTCTAAAAGTATCATAGATGAAACTGTGGTGCTTTGGTATACCTTTACGCTGGCATTGTTTTTTATGCTGCTTCTCATTGCGGTAGTTTTTCGTTTTGTGCACACAAAGGTGACAAAACCTATGGCGGAGCTGATTGAAGGGGCCAGGGAGATTGCCCTGGGGAATTACGGTCACCAGGTGGAGGTGGAAAAAAGCAGCGATGAATTTGAATATCTGGACAGGGCATTTAACACCATGTCATCCGAATTGAAATACCAGTTTGAAACGATATACGAGGAGGAGCTGGCCCTTAAGGACGCCAATATTAAGGCTCTGCAGTCCCAGATTAACCCTCACTTTTTAAATAATACCTTAGAAATCATAAACTGGGAAGCCAGGATGAACGGGAATGACAATGTAAGCGGCATGATAGAGGCCCTTACCACTATGCTGAATGCCACCATGAGCCGGAAACAGAGGCGTTTCGTGATGCTTTCTGAAGAACTCTCTTATGTGGATGCCTATCTGTATATTATTTCCAGCCGATATGGGGAAAGATTCCAGGTTCACAGAGACATAGACGAAAGCCTGCTGGGCGTATCTGTTCCTATTCTTATCATACAGCCCATTGTGGAAAATGCGGTGGAGCATGGGGTGGAAGAAAACAGAAAAGGAATTGTTGAGATTAAAATATACAGGGAGGAGGATAAACTTTCTTTGAAAGTTATAAATGACGGAATTTTGAAGGAATCGGATAAGGAAAAAATACGAAGATTATTAGGGGAGGGAGAGGCAAAACTGGATGAATCTCATATCAGTCTTGGCATACGTAATGTGAACAGGAGACTTAAAATTATTTACGGGGATGACTGCGGTTTAACTGTAGAAAGTGACGAAGAAAGCAAGACAGTCAGCACAATTTTGGTCAAACTGCCAAAGGAGGACAATATAAGTCAATAAATGGCAAGTCTGACAATTACCATTTTCCCTTGCGTCCGGTATGATATAGACAGATGAAAACAAAGCATCCAATTAAACATTTAAAGACAAAGGGAGGTATTTCTATGAAAATGAAAAGAGTTGCAGCAACAATTTTATCAGGTGCTATGGCAGTTTCACTTGCGGCCTGCGGGGGTGGAGACAAGGCTGGCGAGGGAGCAAAATCAGCAGCGGCAGATGCGAACACTGAGTCGGCAGGAGAAGGAATTGCGGAGCAGGCCCAGGGGGGTGTTGAACTTGAAGTAGTTACCACATTTGCAGGAAATGATGGAAATGCGCAGAATTACAAAACTTTCTATCAGCAGTGGGAAGAAAAGACGGGCAATAAGATTGAGGATATGTCCGCAACCGCTGACGACACTTTTAAAGTGCGGGTGGTAACAGATTTTGAAACGGGGTCGGAGCCGGATGTGTTATTCTTCTTTAACGGATCAGATGCAAACAGCTTTATCGAGGCAGGGAAAGTAGTGTCCATAGAGGATATCCGGGCGGAATTTCCCGACTATGCATCCAATTTGGATGACGGACGTATTCCGGTATCTTTAGTGGACAATAAGGCATACGCAGTGCGGTAAACGGAATCTGGGAGGCTATGTTTGTAAATACGGAAATTCTGGATGCAGCAGGGGTTACCATGCCAGGGGCAGATTATACCTGGGAGCAGTTTACAGAGGACTGCCAGAAGATTAAAGAAGCAGGCTATACGCCTATCGCAGCAGCATTGGGCGACATTCCCCATTATTGGTGGGAGTTTTCAATTTTTAATTACAATACGCCGGAAAACCATCTGACAATTCCGGAAAATATCGAAGATGAAATCGGAAAAGGATGGGTAGCAGGTATGGAAGATATCAAAGCCCTTTATGAGGCGGGATATTTCCCGGAAAATACCCTTTCCGCTAAGGATGACGAGACCTTTGCCATGTTTACAGAGGGTAAAGCCGCATTCCTTCTTGACGGTTCCTGGAAGGTAAATGGAATTGCATCCGCCTGCCAGTCAGACCCGGATGACCCTTCCACACTGGATACAGAAAAGCTTGCAAAATTTGATGTCACCTATGTGCCTGCAAAGGACGGCAGAAAGGCAACTGATTTAATCGGCGGATTGACCAGTGGATATTACATTACAAAAAAAGCATGGGATGACCCGGAAAAGAAAGCAGCGGCAGTTGATTTTATATCTTATATGACTTCTGATGAAGTGGTGCCGGAATTTGCACAGCACGGCTCCAGCGCTCTTAAGAATGTACCGGAAGTAGATGAAAACGTATTTAATGAACTGCAGATGAAATCTTTAAAAATGGTAGCAGGCAGCACTTCCTTTACAGGGCCGGTTCAGGATTTGTTCCAGGGGGAGAGCAGAGTGCCTACATTTGACGGTATGCCTGAAATCGTAAGCGGAGCAGTAGATGCAAAAGAGGCGGTTCAGGAAGGTCTTGACATTTACTGGAGCTCAAACTAATGAAATTGGATAACTGTAAATGACGGGGATATTACCCTGTTGGTCAAATGCCGGAGATTTTATCTCCGGCATTCCTAAAAAAGAAGGTGAACATATGGGAGCTAATATTTATAAAAATAAAAAACCATTATTTCTGTTTTTACTTCCGGCATTTATCTTTATGATTGTGTTTTTATATTTTCCATTTTTTTAAAATATTGTAGATAGCTGCATGGAGATAAAGCAGCTTGGAATTTCCGGAGAGGTGTTAAATGAGCCCTGGTATTCCAATTATGCAAAGCTGTTTACAGATGACAATGTGCGGACATCTCTGAAAAATACATTGATTATGACAGTTGTGACCATCTTCGGACAGGTGGGAATCGCTCTTTTACTTGCCCTTATGGTGGACAATATAAAACGCGGGGCGAAAGTATTTAGAACCATGTTTTTCTTCCCCATTGTTGTATCCGCAACTGCCCTGGGTCTTTTGTTTAACCTGATATTTTTATACGACACAGGAATGATAAATCAGCTTCTTTCCATGTTTGGGAAACAGGAACTTACTGATTGGAAAAGTGAGAAATGGGCATTGTTTACCATGATGCTTCCCGTTATGTGGCAGTATGTGGGATTTTATTTTGTCATAATCCGGTGTATACCATGGAAGTTTCCTGGGGAATCGCAGGAACAAAGAACTGGTGGCTGTCCATGTTCTCTGTGATACTGCCCCAGGTAGCCGGGAATTTGTCTTTTGCAATTATTGTGCTCACAGGATATATCAGAAGTCTGCCTATCGAATTAGAAGAAGCAGCTTTTATGGAAGGATGCGGCCCTATACAGATTTTCTTCAGGGTGATTGTCCCCCTGACAAAGCCCTCTTTTGCTACCGTGGCAATTTTCTCTTTCCTTTGGAGTTATAATGACTTGTTCACTCAGATGTTTTTCCTGAGAAGGCCTGATATTATGGCTATTACCAGGCTTTTAAATGAACTTACCTCCAATGAAGGTACGGATTACGGACTTATGGCCGCTGCAGTTTCCCTTGTAGTGGTTCCTGTAATGATTGTGTATATTTTCATGCAAAAGTATATCATAAAGGGTATGACAGCAGGTGCTGTAAAGGGGTAAAAATGTATAAAGTTGTGATTATTGACGATGAACCTATTATTGTGGAGGGACTGTCCAAGGCAGTCCATTGGGAAAAATGGAACTGCCAGGTGGCGGCAACGGCAGAAAACGGACAGAGCGGAATTGAAATTATTAAAAGGGAAAATCCGGACATTCTTTTTTCCGATATCAGGATGCCGGGGATGGACGGACTTTCCATGATTGCCGCACTGAAATCGGAGCATCCCCATATGCAGATCGCCATTCTCACAGGATTTCGGGATTTTGAGCATGCCAGGGAGGCCATACGCCTTGGGGTGACACGGTTTCTGCTGAAGCCTTCCAAAATGGAAGAGTTGGAGGAAGCGGTTCAGGTTATGGTACAAAATCTTTCTCACAGAAAGGAAAACACAGAGGGGGAAAAGGAAGAGGGAGGGCCGGAAGCGGCAGCGGCGGGGAGTTTTATCGCCCAGAATGCCGTTAAATATATTGAAGAAAACTACATGGAAAAATTAAAGCTTTCCGATGTGGCAGACCATGTGTATGTAAGCCAGTGGCACTTGAGCAAGATTTTAAACCAGCATGTGGAGAAAAGTTTTTCCGATATCTTAAACCATGCCAGGATTGAAAAGGCAAAGGAACTTCTTCGGGAACCTTCCCTGCGCATAGGGGATATTGCGGAAAAAGCAGGGTTTTTGGATATGGCCCATTTCTCCAGGGTGTTTAAGAAACATACAGGGGTTTCGGCAAATGAATTTCGGAATCAGATGAAGAGTGAAAAAGAATAAGAAAACTTCATAAAAAAGAGGTAAAGGTCAGCCCAGGGGCTGACCTTTAATAATGCGTTTAATTTCAAGGGTTTCTTTGTCCAGAAGAAGAAAATGTGCTTTCTTTCCCGGAGCGATACTGCCGTAGAGATCGTCAATCCCAATGGAGCGGCAGGGATTTATAGTAGCGGCGGCAACGGCGCTTTCCAGCGGTATTCCCATGGAAACGGCGGTTTTCATACATTGGAACAAGGGAGTTACGCTGCCGGCGATGGTGCCGTCTGACAGGGTTGCCTTATTTTTTACTACAGTGACCTCCTGGCCTCCCAGGGTATATGTGCCGTCTGGTTTTCCAGCGGCCCGCATACTGTCGCTAATTAAAATGACACGGTTCTCGAAGAGGCAGAAAGTGGCACGAACCACAGGAGGAGAAATGTGCAGCCCGTCACAAATCAGTTCTACATAACATCCGGGGGTATCAAAAGCCGCTCCGATTACTCCGCTGTCTCTGTGGTGGAAGGGCGGCATGGCGTTATATAAATGGGTAACATGGTTAGCTCCTGCATCCATTGAGGCTTTAGCGGCATCATAATTCGCTTCTGTGTGGGCAATGGAAAATGCCACTTTGTCCTTAAATTTTTCAATACAGGGCAGGGCATTGGGAAGCTCTGGCGCTAAGGATATGAGTTTCACCAGTCCTTGGGAGAGATCCATCCAGTGTTCCACTAATCCGCCGTTGGGAGAAAGGATATGGGCCTCATTCTGGGCGCCTTTCTTTTCCCGGCTGATAAAAGGCCCTTCCATGTGTATGCCTACAAGGTCTGCAAATTCCCTGTCTGTCTCTTTTTGTGACTGCTCAGAAGAAAAATCTGCTGCTGTTTTGCAGATGCCATCTAATGTTTCCGGAGGCATTGTCATAGTGGCAGGGCAGATGGAGGTCACGCCGTTTTTTAGAGAAAAGGCGGCAATGCCTTTTACCGACTCCATGCTGTTGTCACAAAAATCATATCCGTCGCATCCGTGGAAATGAATGTCCGTAAGCCCTGGAATCACATAACATCCTGCAGCGTCAATCACAAGTTCATCCTCTTTTGGCGCTGGCAAAACATCATCCCCTGAAACCAGAGAAGTAATTTTTTCTCCTTCCGTTACAACAGACAGAGGGAGAAATTTATTTTCTTCCGTAAATACCAGACCGTTTTTAATAATCATAAGATTTGCTCCTTTTTAAAATGTTATAACTACAACAGCTCCAAGGCATCTTTGTCAGCAATAAGCGTTACATCTGGGTGCATCTGTAAGATGGAAGCCGGAACCTGAGGTGTAACCGGGCCTGTAAAAGCCTCTTTTACAATATTAGCTTTTCCCTTTCCGTTTACAATTACCAGAATTTTTTTTGCCTGCATAATGGATTGAATCCCCATCGTGTAGGCTTGTTTTGGAACTTCATCCATGGAATCAAAGAAACGGGCATTGGCATCTATGGTGCTTTTTGCCAAATCCACACAATGGGTTCCCTTGGCAAAAACCTTATCCGGTTCATTAAAACCGATATGTCCGTTGTTTCCAAGACCTAAAAGCTGCAAATCAGTGCCGCCGCAGTTTTCAATAATGGCATCGTAGTCTGCACAGGCTTTCTCGGCGTTTTCTTCCAGGCCATTTGGAACATAGGTGCATGTTTTGTCAATATTAATATGGTCAAAGAAATTTGTGTTCATAAAATAGCGGTAGCTTTGGGCATTTTCCGGTGAAAGTCCTTTGTATTCGTCTAAGTTTATGCTGGTGACTTTGGAAAAATCAAGATCCCCTGCCTGGTGTCGCCGGATTAATTCCTGGTAGGTGCCAATGGGGGAAGAACCTGTGGCAAGGCCCAGCACACAATTTGGTTTTAAGGTGACTTGTGCGGCAATGTAGTTTGCCGCCATGCGGCTCATTTGGTTATAGTCTTCTGCTTTGATAATGTTCATAAATCCCTCTCCTTTTTGGTTGTTGATTGTGTAGTTTTTATTCCAGTATAACAGTGAAAATGGGGGATTACAAGGGATGCGAAGGGGGATGACAAGATAAGGAAAAAAGTGGCAAGATTAGTGAAATAGAAATTATATTGAGGTTATAGACATACTGTGATATGATTTGTACATAGCATAGATGTAGGTAATTAACATGCGAACATTAAAAATAGAAGCAGTTAGTATTTCAAACAAAGGACGAAGTGATTCAGTGTCTTTTTTATATGAAGAATGTAAAAATATGAAGTCACGTATAGAATTACTAGAAATCATAAGACATTTTTATTCTGATACGCTTTGTTATGGAAGCTGTTTAAAATTTTCTGCCAGATATCTGGCAGAAGAAATAGAGGATGTCGGTTTTAAAAGTCATATAAATGATGTGATATGTTTTCATAGTGAACCTTTCTATGGGATAGCATATTTGGAGCAAGTTTACGCAGATATCCTGGAAAAATGTCGAAACGGAATACCTCCGGTTGTTACAGTCCAGTTTCCGGCTTTTAGGAAAATTTCTCCGTCTATGGAAAAGAAGAACTTTACCATTGCTGTAAATCAAGGGAGGAGCTTGGGGATGAGGAAAGATGGGAGAGAAATAAAGATGATTTGTATCACTTATTTGAGTAAAAGCAAATGAATCTATATGAATTAATCCCCCAAAGGCACAAATATCCAAACCCCAAGCCCCCCGCAGGCACTATGCTCAATCTCCACATGCCCCCTGTGGGAGAGGGCAATCTGTTTCACAATCAAAAGCCCCAGTCCATGCCTCTGTTCCCCGGTACTGGAATCACACATCATATAATGGGGGGCATGGTTTAGGCTTTCGATTTGGGTGTCAGAAGCCCCTGCCCCATCGTCTTCCACACCTATCACACAATGGTTCTCTTTCTGATGCAGGGACACATAAATATGACATCCCTCTGCATTGTGGTTCATGCAGTTTTGAATTAAATTGCCCACGGCCCGCTTTATCAAATCTTTGTCCACATTTACGAAACAGCAGGAGGAAGGGGCTGGTGCGGCCCATTCTATCTGATATTTATCTTCAAGGCCCATGTTCATAAAATCTGCCACAACCTGCCTTAAAATGGCGGCCATATTTTGTTTTTCCATGTGTAAGGGCTGCATATTGTATTCCAGCTTGGAGGCAAGGTTTAAATCGTTAATGAGATTTTTAATGCGCTCACTTTGTTTTACAATGGAGTCGGCTTTTTGCTGCTGGGGGGAATTTAAGGCAAAATCTTCCCTGAGCTGCCCGGCATAGCCCATGACCATGGAAAGGGGGGTGCGGATATCGTGGGATACCCCGGCAATCCAGTTTGCCCGGGCGGTCTCTTTTTTTCGGAGCTGATGCCTCTGGGAAAGGAGAATGTCGGAGGTTTTATTAATATTTAGGGCAAGTTCCGACAACACCCCCGTCTCTTTCACGTGAAAATACTCCCCGGTGGGAAGGGCCTGTATCCCGGTGACAATGGGTTTTACGGATTTTAAAAGCCTGGAGGTAGCCATGACATAAATAATCAATATTAGAGTAATGTTTGCGGCAAGTCCAAGGAGGAGCGTTTTAGGTACATTGGCGATAAAGGAATAGTCCCAGGTAGGCCATAAATGTTTCCAATATCTGTAAGGTGGATATCCCAGGACGACAAGCCCTCCCTCTGCTGCCCCAGCGTAGGTGGCGTAATCCTGTATATAGCCCATAGTCAGGTTTGAAATATCTGAAAGGGAATAGGTTTGGGGAAGGGTTTCGGGAGTGTTTTCCGTACGCCACACAACCTGATGAGTGGCATCGTCTATGCACACTGCCCAGATATGATCTTTTTCCAGTATATCTAAAAATTCTTTCTCCAAATAATATCCCTTTTCCGTTTTTTTCAATGCTTCCCCTATCTCTTTTGCCAGGGTATAGGGATGGCCGCTGGCAGTCCTGCTTTTTGCAATGACGGCCAGAAGAACTATGTTTAATATTAAAATCAGGGCAGAGCTTAGGATGAGAAGCCCTGAAAATCTTCGGATCAGCTTCGGGACAGACTTCATGCTATTTTTCCTCCAAAATCAGTTTGTACCCCAGGCCTTTTACGGTGACCAGGGACTGGGGATGCGAGGGATTTAATTCTATTTTTTCCCGGATGCGCCGGATATGGGCCATCAGGGTGTTTTCATAGCCAAAAGGATTGTCTCCCCAGGCAGCTTCACACAGGGCGTCAATGGTTACGATGCGGCCGGCGTTGCGGTATAAGGCGGAGAGTAAATCGTATTCTTTTGCAGTTAAAGGAATGTGCCTGCCATCTTTGATGACTTCAGCCCCGGCAAAATCTATTTCACTGTGCATAAGTTTTACATAGGGATTTTCCTCCTTATAACTTCTGCGGAGAATGGCCAGGATGCGGAAAATCAGCTCTTTTGGGAGAAACGGTTTCACCATATAGTCATCTGCCCCAAGGCCGAATCCCTGGAACTTATCTTCCTCCTCTCCCCGGGCGGTGAGAAAAAGTATGGGGTATTCTCTTTTTTGTTTTAACCGTTCCATAAGGGAAAAACCGTCCCCGTCCGGAAGCATCACATCAAGGACAGCCAGCTCCGGGAGAAAGCTGTCGGCTTTTATCTGGGCTTCTTTCACAGTTTTTGCGGTTTCTATATTGGAAAATCCTTCTGTTTTTAAGATGGATACCAGCATGTTTAAAAGTTCCGGCTCATCGTCTACCAGGAGAATGCGCTTGTTTTTCACATATTCAAAATCCATAGGATATCACCTTCCTTTTCATAAGATTATCTTCTCAAATACAGAGTATATTTACTTGGGTCAAATTCATCCCCGTCCCCATGGTCAATTGGTTCCTCAAAACCACTCTGCGCCCGGGAATTGTTTCACTTTGCAGTTCATGACTGGTATAGTTTACGGTTATTTCTCCAATGATCTCTTTTCCTGTTTCATCGTCTCATTACCTCCAGATTAAGCATATAAGGAGCATAGCACATGAAAGGCTGCGATACAAGATGAATGGTTCGATTTTTCAAAATGTAAGGTAAATGTAAGGCAGAGAAAATGCTGCCGCAAGGTTGGGGTTGTAGAATAAATACAGAAACAGGAAAGGAGCAGTAAAATGAATATGATTGAGACAAAAAATTTGAAAAAAACCTACGGAGATTTTACCGCAGTGGAGGGTATCAATCTCCATATTAAGAAAGGAAGCGTCTACGGTTTTTTGGGCCCCAACGGGGCGGGGAAGTCCACCACCATGAAAATGTTTTTGGGATTGACAAAACCTACAGAGGGGACGTTTGTTATTGACGGAAAAAAGTATCCCAAAAACCGCATGGAGATTTTAAAGGAGGTAGGATCTTTTATTGAGGCCCCTGCCTTTTACGGAAATTTAACCGGGGAAGAAAATCTGGATATTGTGAGAAAAATCCTGGGACTGCCTAAATACTCCGTGGAGGAGGCATTGGATTTGGTGGGGCTTACCCAGTATAAAGGCCGGCTTGCCAGAAAGTATTCTCTGGGGATGAAACAGAGGCTGGGGCTGGCAAGTGCATTGATAGGCAAGCCGCCGATTTTGATTTTAGATGAGCCCACCAACGGGCTTGACCCTGTGGGAATCCATGAAATCCGAACCTTAATCCGTTCCCTTCCAAAAAAATTTAACTGTACGGTTTTGGTATCTTCCCACCTGCTCTCTGAAATAGAGTTAATGGCGGAAGATATTGGAATTTTAAACCACGGGCATCTCCTGTTTGAGGGGACATTGGAGGAACTGAAAAACGCCGCCCGGCTGAAAGGATTTCCCACGGAGAATCTGGAAGATATGTTTTTAGCTATGATTGAAGAAGACAATGAGCGGGGGGACAGCAGAAGATGAGTGGATTTTTGGAACTGAAAAAAGTAAAAAGAACAGGATTATGGCCTGCGGTCTTTGGGGGAGGGATTTTGGCGGCACTTGTTCCCATAATAAATACGGCGGTGAGAAAGGAAGTTTTTCTTCAGATGGAGGGAAGCGCCCTTGCTATTTTAATGAATGAAAACTGGCAGATGATGGCCATGTTAAACCTTCTTTTCGTTGCGGCATCTGCCTGCCTGCTGTACCACACGGAATATGGTGACAATGCCATTCAGAGAATGAATACGCTTCCTCAAAGAGAGAGCAAAATGTTTTTTGACAAATTTTTTCTCCTTAGCGCTTTTTGCCTGATTATGTTTACCATAGAAGGGGCTGGGCTGGCTTTTTCTGCAGTCCATTGGTTTCCGGGGGATGGAAAAATTTTACGGGATGCGGCAATCAATATGGGGTATGCTTTTGTGCTGATTCTGCCGGGGGTTCTGTTTATGCTTCTTATTTCCGCCGCCTGTAAAAATATGTGGATTTCCCTGGGAATTGGGGTGATTTGCGTCTTTACCGCAACCATGCTGCCTGGAGATAATTTTGCCTTGTCCCTGTTTCCCTTTGCCCTGCCTTTTCACATAATTCCAGGGGCAAAGGCCCTAGTAGAAAAATATATGATTGCCCTGGGCGGGGAAATGGTATTGGGTATTTTAGCGGCAATTACATTTTTTAAAGTCAGGAGGTTATTTGCATGAGTTTTATATCACTTCTTGGGGTGGAACTAAAAAAAATCCGCCGTTCGGGTATTTTCATTATTTTGTTTGCAGCGGCAGTTTTTATGTGGCTTCCCGCAATATTTCACGGGGACGTAAATTTTAAAACCCAGGCGGAAATTGGAATTACGCCGGAACATAATTTTTTGATTCAGGGATTTATGGGCCTTGCCTGGTTCATGTTTCCTGCATGTATGGTGGTTTGTACCGTGCTGATTTGCCAGACAGAGCGGGGGAATCATGGAATTTTAAAAATGCTGGCCCTTCCCTTAAATACCGGGAAACTGTGTCTTGCAAAATTTGCGGTTCTTTTGGCTCTTGGGATGTGTTTTCTGTTATTTTCCACAGTGATATATTTTGTCAGTGCGGCAATCGTTTCAAAGACCCAGAGCTATGATTTTATGCTTTCCCCGGTGTTTGTTTTGAAAGAGGCAGGACTGATTTTTCTCACCTCAATCCCAATGATGGCATTTTTCTGGCTTTTATCCGTGTGTATCCGGACGCCGATTTTTGCCATGGGGGCGGGGTTTGCCTCCATCGTACCCTCTGTGCTTATGATAAACACAAAATTCTGGTTTGCGTATCCCATGGCCTATCCTTTTTTTGCCGTAACAAATGAATACGCCAAGCTGGCGGAACGTATGGCCCCAAACAGCATTGATTATGTTTTGTGGGGGAGTATCGCGTTGTCTGTAACTTTGATTTGTATTTTTGTGTCCTGCTTTTGTTTTGGGCAGGGGGAAAGGAGATAGAAAATGAAAGAGAAAACAATGACCCTTGTAAGTTTTATTATGATGTTTGTACCCTGGACCATATTACCTCTGCGGAGTTTCTCCTGGGCTCTTGAGTCCCCGGCGGCTGAAATTATGATTTCCGCTTACGCCCTTTTTATGATTTTTAGCGGAGTGTTTTCTATAATGTGTTACGGAAAGAAAAAGATTCAGAATACCATTATGAAAATTTGTGTGGTGGTCAACGGAATGTATGCGGTTTTCGGGGCGGCGGCGTTTGGGATGATGATTTTGCCGAATATTGTATCATAAAAAGGGAACCATTCTCCTTGCAAAAACCTCTAATAAGTATAAAGTGGAAGAAAGGAAGGTGAAGGGACAGAAATTATGGACAAAGAAACTTTTGCCGGGCTGGTGATTGATTCCACAGACAGCCTGTACCGGGTGAGCAAATCCATTCTGAAAAATGATGCGGATTGTGAAGATGCGGTGAGTGAGGCTATAGTAAAGGCTTTTGGAAATCTGGCTTCTTTGAAAAAGGATAAACATGCAAAAACCTGGCTGACCAGGATTCTGATTAACGAATGTTTTCATATCCGAAAGCAGAGGAAAAAAGTCACGCTGCTATCAGAGGAAGACGCTTGGGTTTTGGAGAGACGGGAGGAAAATAGCGGGAATTTACTGGAAGTTGAACGATACTCAGAGCTTTATCATTTTATTGGAAAATTAAAGGAAAACCAGAGACTTGCGGTTATTCTTTATTACTACGAAGGGTATTCCGTAAAAGAGATAGCCAGTATTATGGAAGTGACTCAGGGAACGGTAAAAAGCCGGCTGGGAAGGGCCAGAAAAATCTTAAAACAGTATTTAGAGGAGGGATATTATGTATAATCTGCCGGAATTTCCATCTACGCCGGATTCATTTGCAAAAAAGGTACAGCAGGCGGTAAAAGAAGGTATGGAAGGAGAAAATATGGGAAAAAGAGGAAACAGTAAAATAGTGACAAATGGTTGGAAAAAGAAAGCTGCCGCAGCAGCCATTACCTTAACCCTGATAGGGGCGGGAGGGCTTACCGTTTATGCGGTGGCAAATTCTGCGGTAAAAGCCCGTATGGAACATATGCCCCAGGAAGAAAAGACGGAGCTTATTGATGAGGCTTATGCCAGCGGGGAAGAGGGAAGCAGTTATTCCAGAGAATTAAGGGATGAGGAGAAAGAACGCTTTTATGAACTGCGGGTGAAATATCAGACCGAAGAAACGTTCCCGGAAGGTGAGTTAAAAAGAATTGAAGCAAAAGAGGATGCCGGGGAAGATAGGCTTTGTTACCTGCCGGAAACCAGGGAATTCTTTCTGCCGGAAAGGGAGCTGACGGACGAGGAAATGCTGCAGATTATAGACTGGCAGACAAAATCGAGTTACGCATTGACGGAGGATTATGAGAAAAACCATCCGGAGGAAGTAACAGCCCAGGAAGAAGAGAAGGAAAAGGCAAAACAGACATTGGAAGAAGCAGGAGGGCTTGACGAAAATGGAGCCAGGGAAAAAGCTTCCCAGTGGCTGGGCGCTTTGTACGGGAAAACTGAGGAAAACATGGAGATTTCTGCTTATGTGGACACCAACGGGACAGGTACCCCGGAAAATCCCGTTTATGAAATTACTTTCGATATAGCGGGAGTTGAAATGTATAATTTTTCACTGAACGCATTCGACGGAGAACTGTGTGGAGTGGCTTATTCCGGACAGGAAGTGCAGATGGGTGAAATGTCTGTTTCCGATTTGGAGAGCAAAGTGGACTCCTTGAAGGAGACGGCGGAGAAGTATCTGAGAGATTCCTTTGGTATTTCAGGAAACTACAAAGAAACGTATTATTCCTACAGTATTGGCGAAGGCAAAGATACAGTTATTATGAATATGGTAACTTTCCAGTTTATGATGGAAGACGATACAGTTTATATTATCACTTTAGATGGGAAAAGCGGAATTCTGGAACTTTTTAAATCCCGGAGTATGGAGGAGTATCAAAGGTCGCTGGAAGCGGATAAAGAACTTAGGGAAAAAGGGGTTGTCACATATGAGGCGGTAAAGAAAATAATAGAGTAGGACTTGAACACATATTGGCATGTTTGCTGTTGCGTTATCCCTATCCCCATGTTATAATATTCAAAACTAAAAAAACTGTAAATTCACCTTAACGGGGTATAGGAGGATGATGCAATTATGAAAGTGAAATTATTATCTTCTGCGGCGGCAGCTATGGTGTGTCTGTTTGGAGTGGGTTCCGTTTTTGGTACGGGATATATGCCTGGTAATTGCAATATGGCGGGCTGTACTTTAATAGGGGAACATGTTCACAGTTACTGTGATGTATCAGGGTGTACGATTGCCGGAGAGCACAATCACAGTAATTGTGATGTTGCAGGGGGTGTCATAGAGGGGGAGCATATCCACTGCGATGTTGCAGGGTGTACATTAACAGGAAATCATACCCATAGTAATTGTGATGTGGAGGGCTGTACCATAGGCGGAGAGCATGTGCACAATAACTGCGGAGTGTCCGGCTGTACCATAGGCGGAGAGCATGTGCACAATAACTGCGGAGTGTCCGGATGTACCATAAGCGGTGATCATTCTCATAATTCCGGCAGCCACCATGGTTCCAGGCATGGTTCCAGGCATCATTGATTTTTGGCAGTGGTTTTGTATTTGAACTGCTGTTATTTGTAAAGGATTGAATTCTGTTTATAAGGAATTCAATCCTTTTCTTTGGCTTTTTATTTTGTTATAATAGCTGTAATTACATAAAAAGAACAGTTAATGGAGGTATCACATGAAAGTATTAATGATTAACGGCAGTCCCCACGGAAAAGGAAGTACATATACGGCATTGCATGAGATGGGAACGGTTTTTCAGGAAAACGGGATTGAGACAGAGATTGTGTCAGTGGGAAACCAGGATGTGCGAGGGTGTATTGCCTGTCTTTCCTGCCGGGAGAAAGGAAAGTGTGCTTTTAATGATGTTGTGAATGAACTTGCACCCAAATTTGAGCAGGCGGAGGGGCTGGTAGTAGGAAGCCCGGTTTATTATGCTTCCGCGAATGCAACTTTGATAGCTGTTTTAGACAGGCTGTTTTACAGCACCGGCTTTGATAAAACCATGAAAGTGGGGGCTGCAGTGGCCTCTGCCAGAAGAGGCGGCCTTACGGCCACTTTTGATGAATTGAATAAGTATTTTACCATCAGCGGAATGCCGGTAGCCTCCGGCCAGTACTGGAACGGAATTCACGGAAACAATGCGGAGGAAGCGGCAGAGGATAAAGAGGGCTTGCAGATGATGCGCACCCTTGCCAGGAATATGGCATTTTTAATGAAAAGCATTGCCCTTGGAAAAGAAAAATATGGACTGCCGGAAAAGGAGCAGAAAATCAACACGAATTTTGTGCGGTAGTTTTTGGAAACCCAATTTTACTTAATGTAGTCAGGAGGTTTTACCATGGGACACTTTTATTTTGTCCGCCATGGGCAGTCTGTTTGGAATGTGGAAAATAAAATTTGCGGTGCCACAGATATTGCACTAACGGAAGAAGGACACAGGCAGGCGGATGCCCTGGCAAAAAAGATATTGGAGGAAAAAATACAGTTTGATGCAATTCTCTGTTCCCCATTAATCCGGGCCAGGGATACAGCAGGACATATTTCAGAGGTTACAGGTGTGCCTTTGCAAGTGGAAATGCGGCTGGTGGAACAGGATTTCGGAAAATATGAGGGCACTCCCCGGGATGGAGAAGAATTTCAACTGTCCAAAGAAAATTTTTTGGATAGTTTTGACGGTGGGGAATCTATGATGAGATTAGGGCAGAGAATTTACAATTTTTTGGATGAACTGAAGGAAAAGTCTGAGGATAAAACTTATCTTTTAGTGGCGCACAATGGAATCTGCAGAGTAATATGTTCCTATTTTCAGGATATGACAAATCGGGAATATGCCAGAATGGGGATGGGAAACTGCGAGATAAGAAGGTTTGATTTCCCAGATTAGCCTGAGGATTTCACAACATAAAAGGGGCTGTTTGCAACATGCAGGCCCCTTTTTTTCTGCTTTTACCGAAATAAATATTATATCCCTGAACGGGAAAAATTTTTAGTAATAGAAATCAGGAAGTGACATGTATGGTAATTGGAATTTGTGACGATGAAAAAAACATCCGTGATATGTTAGAAAAGCATGTGAAGATCATTTGTCCGGGGGCGGAAGTTTTATTGTTTTCCAGTGGGAAAAGCCTGCTTTCCTACACTGGAAATCTGGACATTCTTTTTCTGGATATCCAGATGGAAGGAATAGATGGGATGGCGGCGGCAAGGGAACTTAGGCAAAAAGAGAACGGGGTGACGATTATTTTTGTCACAGCCCTGGAAGAATACGTGTATCAGGCCTTTGATGTGGAAGCGTTTCATTATCTTTTAAAGCCTTTTACCTGGGAAAAGTTTGCCCAGGTGCTAAAGGCGGCGTTGAAAAAACATACAGACGAAGCGCCGGAAGGAAAAGGGACGGAGAGGAGCTTTCTTGTGAAATGCGGGAATGCCCATGTGAAAATCCCGATAGAAAATATTCTGTTTGCAGAAGTGTATAACCGGAAAGTTGTAATACACACCAGGGAAGGAAATGTGGAATATTACGGGAAACTTGCAGATTTGGAAAGGGAGGCGGGGGAGGATTTTTTTCGTCCCCACAGGGCGTATCTGGTAAATTTCAAATATATCCTTAAGTACGATGCCAGAACCATTTATCTGGAGGGGGGAGAAGTGCTTATGGCAAAGCAAAAGTATCCGGAATTTGTAAAACAGTATCTCCAGTATAACAGGAGAAAGGCAAAACGACATGGAAATTGAAAATATGACATTCTATTGGGATATGATAAGCAAAGTATTCTGGTTTTTGACAAACTTCGCCACCGCAGGTATTTACGCCTGGTTTTTAAAGCCTTTTCTGCCTGGAAAAAGACAAGCCTGTGCCGTGGGATTTTCCTACTTTATTTCCATGTTTTTATTAAAAGTCATTCCTTTGGAAATGTGGGGAATTGTGGCTTACAGCATGGGCTGTGGAGTAATCTTTATTTCTATGTATCTTGTGGACAAAAAAAACATGAGACAAAAAATTTTTCTGGCTATTTTGTCTCTTTTATTTCAGTGGATAGCCCATGGGGCAGGGCAGCCTGTCTATTCGGGGCTTTTGTATGCGCTGGGTCGAAATTCTCATATCAGGCTTGAAATTTTCACAATTTTATATTCTGTCATAGAGCTTTTGTACTTCCTTTTGCGGTGTGCCTTAACCTTTGGTATGGTTAAAATCGTAAACATTGTTTACAGGGACAAAAGGGAGGAGTTGTCGTGCTATGAACTGGTTCTTATGCTGCTTCCCGTATCCTTAAGTGTGGCGGTTTATTATCTGAAGGCTTATTTTTGCAGTGTTTATGAAGGGGATTTGGGAATTAGCGTGTGGCATAACCATGAAATGTTTACCTATCTGGATATGCTTTTTGCCATATTGTCTTATGGCGTGATTCTTGCAGTGCTGGTGTTCTACCAGAAAATAAAAAAGACCCAGCAGGAGGAAAGGGAAAATGCGGTTTTGGCAGGACAGATGGCGGATATGAGAAACCATATCTGCCAGGTGGAAAAAATGTATGAGGATATCCGCAGTATACGCCACGATATGGGGAATCATATCATGATTCTGGAAAATCTTTACAGAAAAAGCCAGTGGGGGGAAGCGGAGCAATATGCCAAAAGACTTACGGATGCCATGGGGGAATCTTTTTTTCATGTGAAAAGCAAAAATCCCGTTACCGATGTGATTCTGGAGGAAATATGGAAGCGGGCGTTTGAGATGGGGATTGACTTTCGGTGTGATTTCTTTTTCGGAAGGGACATACCGGTGGATGCCTTTGACATGAGCGTTATTTTAAACAACGGTCTTGGCAACGCCTTAGAGGGGACAAATGGGGAACATCCTTTTATCTCTGTTTTTTCCAGCCGGAAAAATAACGTGTTTCTCATAGAAATCCAAAATAGTTTTCACGGAAAACTTTTGTGGGACGAAAATGGAGAAGTGCCTTTGAGCACGAAAAAACAAGGGGAAGGCCATGGGTACGGGCTGGGGAATATCAAAAAAATTGCAGGGAAATATCATGGAGACATTGCAGTCAAATCGGAGGAGGGAAGGTTTATTTTAACGGTTATGCTCTTGCTTGCCTAAATGGAAAAAAGTGTTTGCTTACAACGGAAAAAGGTCCTTCCACTACATTTCCCTTTTTTATGGCATTTGACTTGACGAAATAGAAACTGAAAGAAATAGAAATGGATTTCAAAATGACAAGTCAAGGAGGAAGACAATGAAAGTTAACGGAATTGCAGGAATGAACACACAAATGGGGCATATGGGGATAACCCAGGGAGGGGATTCCTACAGCAAAAATATTCAAAACCAGATTGCCAGTGCCCAGAATCAGCTAAAAGAACTTTCATCTGATAAAGAGATGAGCCTGGAAGAAAAAGTGAAAAAGCGCCAGGAAATTCAAAAACAGATTGCGGATTTAAATAATCAACTGCGGCAGCATCAGGTGGAGCAGAGGAAGCAAAAACAGCAGGAAAAGAAAACTTCTATGGATGATATGCTGGGAACAGGGAATACAAGAAAAGCCAAAGCCGGCAAAAAGGGAAGGGGACTTTCTCAGGCTGGAATGAAAGCCCTGATTTCCGCTGACAGCGCTTTATCCCAGGCCCAGGCGGGGGAGCAGATTACCACCCAGATATCCGGCCAGGCCAATGTTTTAAAGTCGGAAATCCATATGGATAAGCAGGCAGGTTTGGACACCAAAGCAAAGGAAGAAGAACTTGCAAAGGTAGAAGAGAACCTGGCAGGGGCCACAGCATCCCAGATAGAAAGTCTTGGAAAAGCAAGCGAGGAAATGAAAGCGGCTTCCCAGGGAAATGAGGAAACAGAAGAGACAAAGGAAGAGAAAAGGAGTAAATCATCAGGAGCAAAACAGGAAGGTGATTCAGCGGCAAGTGATGCGGATACCGGGGCAGTGGAAAGCAGCGTAACAGGGCCTGCGCCTTCTTCTTACAAGCATGTGGATATTCAGTTATAAAATGTCCGGATATCATAACAGAACAGGTCACAGGAAGGAGGATGGCTATGTCAGAGATTCGTGATTTTGATGATTACAAAAGCAAATACAATACTGCTTTGGATTATACGGATCTTTTTGGGGGAACGCCCTCTTCTGAGGGAAGCGGATTTTCCCTTTCCGATTATGCTTCTATCAAAAACGGCAGCTACGGAAAAATATTAAAGGCGTACTATGCAAAGGAAGATGCCGAAAAAGCGGAAAAAAACGGGGACAGTAAACAGAGGACCTTACTTATCCGCAGCAGTGCAGACGCATTGAAAAAGTCGGCGGAAGCATTGACGGAAGACTCCCTCTGGGAAAAGAAGAAGATAAAGAAAAAAGACGAAAAAACCGGGGAGGAAACCGTCACGGAGGATTATGACTGGGATAAAATCGTAAAGGCAGTAAAAACCTTTGTAGATGATTATAATAGCGTGGTGGAAGAAATCGGAAATTCCGATGAAAAAAGGGTGCTTCGCAACGGGGTATGGCTCACCGGGATGACAAAAAGCACGGAGAAACTTTTAAAGAAAACCGGGATTACCATTGGAAAGGGAAACAAGCTGGAACTTGATGAGGAGGAGTTTAAGGAGGCTGGAATTGCCACAATAAAAAGCGCATTTTATGGATACGGTTCTTTTGCCCAAAGAATTTCCCAGAAGGCGGAGCGCATCAGCTCTGCGGCGGTGGGCAAAAACACATATACCCGGAATGGGAGTTATTCAAAAGTGATTTCTGAGCTGGCGGCAGGGAAAGTGGATGAGGAGGTGTAAAAAATATCGGCGGCAAATGCCGCCGGTTCTGCTGTCCGGGGGAACTTATGAAGTTACACTACGGCTTCTATAATCGTCTTTTCACCGATTTTCAGCTCTTTTACCCCGATTTCTTTTTTCTTGTTAAAATTAAAGCTTAAGAGATAGCCTTTCTCCTTATGATAATAGTCAAGATAATCCGAAAGCTGTTTTTCTCCCCGCTCCTTGTATTCGCTGCCATGCCAGATTTTAAGTTCGATAACAAACTGCTCCCCCAGGTAGTCCACAATCACATCGGTGCGCCGGGCATCCCTTGTCTGGGCCTCAATGTAATAGTTTCCCACACCGTTGATGATGGGTTTTAAGTACAGGAGAAAAAATTTCCTGCCGTATTTCTCAAGGAATTTATCGTCATTATCTCCGTAAATTTCGTTAAAATATTCCACGAATTTTTTTAAAACTAAGTCCATATTTAACTTGCTGTCTGTTACAAACTGATTTTTATCGTTTTGTCCCTGCCGGAACATTTCGCTTTCCAGTGATTCTTCTGCCATAAAAAGATTAAGAAGATACATTTCAAAAATACGGTTCGCTACGATTACCTGGTCGTTTGATTCTTTTAAAAAGCCAAACATACATCCTAAACGAATGGACTTTTCAGCAGAACTGAAAACAATCTGTTTTCCCTGGAATAAAATATCTTCTGTCATTTTTCTTAAATTTGGAAACATATCAAGCTGTTTTACCAGGCTGTCAAAAAGCGGTGTGTGTGATTTCAGCAAGATTTTTACCGCTTCAGAAACGCCTTTATTTGTCCAGACATTTTTGTCATACGCAAATTTTTCATAGCCGGGCAGTTTTTCGTCTAATATTTTGCATAGTGCAGATACCAGATATGGATATCCGGCTGTGTATTGATATATGTTTTCAGAAATGTTTTCTGTGTCCATACCAGTGCGTTTATCTGTTTCGTACTCACGAAGCATGGCCGCTATCTGTCCGGCGGAAAAACTCATATCAATGTCAAAGGCGGCGGCAATGTTCCAGGGACTGTTATACTGGCGTTCCTGGCTGGGGCGGATTTTCAGCTTCAGATTTTTTATATCATACACTCCGGCAAGAATAACGGAGTGAAAAATTGGTTTCTTGCTCCGCTTAATATAATAATGCCGCAGCAATGCGAGAAAATCGATAAATACCTGGTTATTGCTTGCACTGTCAACTTCATCTATCATTAGAACCACAGGTTTTGAAGATAATTTGCACATTTTACTTAATTCGTAAAACATTTCACTTAACAGAGCTGCCTCAGATTTTTTTAAAAATGCGGCCAGGGGAGCGGTATCTTTCAGGTCTGATTTGCTCTCTTCTATTGCGTCAATGAGCATTTTTAAGAAAGCATTGGTAAAGGATGTTTCATCCTGGTATTCTTCTGTGGTAATTCCCTGGAAATCCATGGAGAGAACAAGATAGTCATCGGCCAGGTAGTCTTCCAAAGCCCATAAAGTCGTGGTTTTCCCATATTGCCTGCCATTGTTTATAATAAAATAACTGCCTTGCTCCACATATTGTTCTTTGATTTTTTTTATGCGTTGGTCTAGCCGAACCATATAATGGTTTTCAGGAATACATTGACCTTCCGTGTTAAAGTAACGCTTCATTTTTCACCTCCTACACAACCGCTTCCACAATCGTCTTTTCACCAATTTTCAGCTCTTTTACCCCGATTTCTTTTTTCTTGTTAAAATTAAAGCTTAAGAGATAGCCTTTATCTTTATGATAATAGTCAAGATAATCTGAAAGCTGTTTTTCACCTCTCTCATTGTATTCGCTGCCATGCCAGATTTTAAGTTCGATGATAAACTGGTCCCCCAGGTAGTCCACAATCACGTCGGTGCGCCGGGCATCTCTTGTCTGGGCCTCAATGTAATAGTTTCCCACACCGTTGATGATGGGTTTTAAGTACAGGAGAAAAAATTTCCTGCCGTTTTCTTCCAAAAATTTTTCCGTATTTGACCCATAATCTTCATGGAAATGCTGTACAAATTTTTTCATCACAATATCCATATCCAGACGGTTGTTTTGAATAAAACAGCTTTTATTCTGCTTTGCCATGTCCACAATGGTATTGGAAAGCTCTTCTTTGGAATAAAAATAGTTATAAAGCCTGGTCTCAAAAATGCGGTTTGCAATCTGAACCTTCCCGTCTCTTTCAGTTACATATCCAAACATGGCGGCCAGGTTAATTTCTTTCGTATCCGGGTTATAGGCAAACTCCCTGCCCTGGAAAAGAATGTACTGAAACATTTTTTCTAATTCGGGATAATCATTCAGATGGCAAATCATACTCTCAAATAAGGGCGTATGATCCGTAAGTATTTTCTTTACAGCTTCTTCCATGCCGGCAAGTGTCCATTTATCTTTATCCGGTATTTTTTCATCTATATATTTGCAGATGGATGATACCAACACCGGGTAACCGGAGGTGTAATCATAAATTATTCGTGCGTTTTTTTCTATGTCCATTCCTGTGTGGTTATCCTCTTCATATTCCGTCAGCATAGATGCAATCTGATGGGGGGAGAAGTTCATATCCATATCAAAATCAGCCCCGACGTTCCAGGGACTGTTATACTGATGCTGGGATTCTGCACGCAGTTTTGATTTCAGGTTTTTTACATTATACACACCCGCCAGAATGACAGAGTGAAAGGTGGGAATTTTATCCCTCTTTAAATAACAGGCTCTTAGCTGAGCCAAAAAATCAAGAAAAACCTGGTTATTTGAAGAGCTGTCCACTTCATCAATCATCAGAAGAATTGGCCGGGGGCTATTCAGGCACATGGTATTTAGGCAGTCAAATAATTCATCCAGCCCGGTGTTGGGGGTATCCCCTTTAAAACCGGACAAAATATCTAATAAAAGTTCTTTGTCTTTGAAGCTGGAAAATTGAATTTGCCGTCGGAGCCTTTCTGCAAAAGCGGTGGAAAAGGTAGCTTCGTCTTCAAATTTTTTTGTGGCGATTTCCTGAAAGTCCAGAGATAAAACCGTATATTCTTCTTTCAAATATTCCTCTAAGGCCCGCAGCGTTGTGGTTTTCCCATACTGCCTGCCCCTGTTTATGGCAAAATAACTGCCGTAATCTATATATTCTTCCTTTATGCTTTTTAATCTGTCATCCAATTTGACCATATAATGCATTTGGGGAATGCAAGTATCTGTCACATTAAACCTGCGCTTCATTTCGTCTACCTCCATGGAAAACCCTTTCAAAAATCATAACATATAATATGGGAAACCACAAATTAATTCTAAGTCCGGAAAAATCTGTGATATAATACAACGGATGTTTGTCAGATTTCCACAGAAAGAAGCGATTATGAAAAAGAAGAAAAAAATTATTTGTATTATAGTTATTATTTTTACCGTCTATCTTATGTCCGATGCTCTGGGTATTTGCTTATATGGAAAAAGAGATGGGACATGCATGGCGGATGCTGCCATTGTGTTAGGGGCGGCGGCGCAGAATGGGCAGGTCTCCCCGGTTTACAGAGAAAGGTTAAATCACGCTGTGCTACTTTACCGTCAAAACTACGTGAACAAAATAATAGTGACAGGGGGAAGGGCTGAGGGAAGTGAAATTTCAGACGCCCAGGCGGCAAAAAAATATGTGATTGGCCAGGGAATACCAAAAGAAGACGTTTTAACAGAAAATAAATCTGCCGTCACCCGGGAAAACCTGTTGTATTCCAGAGAAATCATGGAATCGGAAGGAATGGTTACGGCGCTGATTGTCAGCGACCCACTTCACATGAAGCGGGGGATGTTTCTGGCGGAAGATTTGGGGATTGAGGCTTACAGTTCTCCAACGGCTACCTCAAGATATCAGAGTTTGAGAACAAAAATCCCATTTCTACTGAGAGAATTATTTTTCTATGAAGGGTACAAAATATTGAAAATGTTTTCTGCATAGTATAAAGTTTTTGCACCCCCAAAACAGCATCTCATACCCCCGATTCTGCATCTTAACAGTTCTCCTATTGTATAAAATCAAAGAATTGCTATACTGAAAAACACGAAAGGAGAACCGTTATGAGCGATATTATAAAAGTGAACCATTTAAAAAAATACTTCCACGAAACAAAAGCCGTGGACGACATTTCTTTTTCCGTAAAACGGGGGGAAATGTTTGGATTTCTTGGGGTGAACGGTGCCGGAAAATCCACTACCATCAGTATGCTCTGCACGCTGTTAAAACCTACGGGTGGGAATGTGGAGATTGCAGGCTTTGCCCTGGGAAAAGAGGATGAGGAGATTAAAAGAAAGATTGGGGTGGTATATCAGTGGAATGTGCTGGACGATTTGCTCACCGTAAAAGAAAATCTTATCTGCAGAGGCAGCCTTTATGAAAAGGACGGGGGGAAATTAAAAAGGCAGATGGAATATGTCTGTGAGATTCTGGCCTTGTCAGATGTGTTAAAACGTCCCTACGGAAAACTCTCCGGGGGCCAGAAGAGAAGATGTGAGATTGGGGCGGCGCTTTTACATACCCCGGAAATTTTGTTTTTAGACGAGCCCACCACGGGCCTTGACCCTGCCACAAGGAAAAGTGTTTGGCAGACAGTGGGCAGGCTGCAAAAAGAAATGAAAATGACGGTTTTTTTAACCACCCATTACATGGAGGAAGCTGCGAAGGCGGACCATATCGGAATTATTGAAAAGGGGAAAATGGTACAGTACGGCACGCCATTTTCTTTAAAGGAACAGTTTGCAAAAGACCGGCTGATTATACGGTATCAGGATGGGAAAAAAGGGCAGATAGAGGAGATTCTAAAAGATATGGGATGTTCTTATAAAATGAAAAACGAAAAAATCATCGCCTATATCCCTGAAACCTTGGACGCCATTCCCCTTATTGGGCAGATGGAATACCATATGAAAGGATTTGAGGTGATTCAGGGTACTATGGATGATGTGTTTTTAAATGTGACAGGGATGGAGCAGGAGAAACAAGGGGCTTATGCAGAGGGGGAGAACGTATGAATCAGTATATAAAATTGACGAAAAGAAACTGCCAGATTTTCATCCGGGACAGGGGAGCCATATTTTTTTCCCTGCTGTCTATGATAATTACGCTGATACTTATGGGCGTTTTTCTGGGAAAAATGAATGTGGAAAATGTTACGGATCTTTTGAAAACTTATGGCGGAGCCAGGGATTTAGAGCAAGATAAAGAGAACGCCAGGCATCTGGTGGAATACTGTACGTTAGCCGGGATTCTTGTGATTAATGCAGTGACAGTTACCATGGCGGTTATGAGCAATATGGTGCAGGACTTTTCAGAGAAAAAAACAGGCAGTTTTTACAGTACCCCGGTGAAAAAAAGTATCATTGCCCTCTCTTATGTCACATCCTCCGTGATTTTGGGCATGTTTTTATGCGTTGTGCCCTTTGTATTGGCATTGCTTTATATTACTGCCGGGGGAGGGGAGCCCCTTTCCTTTTCCACCATATTAAAACTTCTGGGGTGCATGGCGTTAAACGTCCTTATCTTTTCCGTGATTATGTATCTCCTGGCCTCTCTGGTAAAAAGCCGCAGCGCCTGGTCCGGGCTTGGGACCATAATCGGTACACTGGTGGGATTTGCCGGTGGGGTTTATCTTTCTATGAACATGCTGCCGGACAAGGTGGGGGCGGTGCTCAAGTGCCTGCCCATCCTTCACGGCACATCCCTGATGCGGAAACTCTGCTGTGAGGATATTCTGGCCAAAACTTTTCATGGCCTTCCCGAAGAACTTTTGGAAGGGTACAAGGAGGCCATGGGGATTACGGTGGTTATGGGGGATTCTGCGGTATCCATGGAATTTCAGGTTGCTTTTTTGCTCATATGCGGTATGATAGCTTTAGGCATTGCCGCAGCAGTGTCCATGAGACGGAGAGCAGCAGAAAGGTAAAAACATGCGTATTACAATTATAGAGCCAAAGCCGGAGGAAGAAGATGAAATTATCGTAAAGTGCAGGGCAATAGACGAAGACCTTATGGATCTTTTAAATCTTCTCCGCCAGGGGGGCAGGAAAATCAACGGTTACAGAGACGGAAATATTTATCCCATTGACTTATCGGAAATCTATTACTTTGAAGCGGTGGACCAGAAAGTATTTGCCTACTGCCGGAAAGATGTTTTTGAAATCAAAAGCCGTCTCTATGAACTTGAAACCAGCCTTCCCCCGAAAAAATTTTTGCGGGCGGCAAAATCCCTGATTATTAACTTAAGCCAGGTACAACATTTGTCCCCGGCTTTCAGCGGCAGGTTTGAGGCGGAGCTTAAAAACGGGGAAAAAGTCATTATCTCCAGGCAGTATGTGCCGGAACTGAAACGGAAACTTGGTTTATAGGAGGCAGGCGAATGGAAAAAATAGCGGATTATCTTAAAAATTTTTTTCGTGTATACACAAAAATTATGACGTGGACATTGTTTGCCACAGCCTGTTTTATCACTCTCTTCTGGGGCCGCAAACTGCAGCTTGATGTAGGGCTGTTGTGGCAGATGCAGGGAATTACCGTTTTGTGTACGGCGGGGAGTATTCCCATCATGGGGGATTTTGACGGGATGCCAAAGAAAACAGCCCTTATAAGGATGTTCCTGAATTACCTCTATATCAACGGAGTTATTATGGCGGGAGGAGTTTATTTTGGCTGGTTTAGCCTTTCCCAGTGGAAAATGGTGCTGTTTATGCTGTTTTTGATTGCCGCAGGTTATTTAATTATTATTATTTTTGGTTTATGTCTTGCAAACCGGGAGGCGGAACGTATGAACCGCAAACTTGCGGAGCAGGAATTTCATCATAAGTAAAGGGAGTTTTCTATGAAGTTATATTTTGCCCCCTTAGAGGGAATCGGGGGATACATTTACCGGAATGCCCAGGCGGACTGTTTCACCCCGGGGGATAAGTATTTTTCTCCTTTTTTGGCCCCTAAGCAAAACAGGAGCTTAAGTCCCAAAGAGTACCGGGATATCGCGCCGGAAAACAACAAAAATATTTGTCTTGTACCTCAGATTATGGCAAATCATGCAGAGATTTTTTTAAAGGTGGCAAAGGAGTTAAAAAGCCTGGGGTATCAGGAGATAAATTTAAACCTGGGCTGTCCTTCCCCCACAGTGGTGACAAAATACCGGGGGGCTGGATTTCTGGCAAAACCAAAGGAGCTTGAGGAGTTTTTAGAGGAAATATTTGAAAAGGCAGATATAAAAATTTCTGTGAAAACAAGGCTTGGCATGGAGGATGAGGAGGAATTTCCACGGATTTTGGAGATTTACAACCGCTTTCCCCTAAAAGAGCTGATTATCCATCCCCGGGTGCAGAAGGATTTTTACAAAAACACCCCCCGGAGGGAAATGTTCTCCTATGCCATAAAAAGCACAAAAATTCCCCTGGTGTATAACGGGGACGTGTTCTCAAAAGAGGACTGTCAGGAAATTCAGGAGCTTTTCGGGGATGTAAATGTGATGCTTGGCAGGGGAGTTTTGGCAAATCCCGCCCTTTTTGGGGAAATCAGGGAGGGAGAGGCTATAACAAAAGATGGTCTGTATCTGTTTCACAACAGAATACTTTCCGATTACAGGGAGGTTATGTCAGGGGAGAAAAATGTGCTGTTTAAGATGAAAGAACTGTGGTTTTACATGGCAGAGCTTTTTCCTGACAGTGAAAAATATATGAAAAAAATCCGCAAAGCCCAGCACTTAAGGGAGTACCAGGCATTTGTGGAATCTCTCTTTGAGGAGAATTGTTTTATAAATTGTAAATAATAATTACAGTGAAAAGTGACAGGAGAGCCAGGGTACATACAAGGGTAATGATATTTATAATTGCCAGGGTGCGTTCTTTGAACATTTTTTCCAGAAGGAGATAAAGGAAAAGCCCAATAAGCCCTCCGGTGGTATTTGTGATTAAATCTGTGATATCCGTAGCGCCGATGCCTAAGATATACTGTAATATTTCAAATGCAAGGGTGGTAACAAAGATAGGCAGCAGTTTTTTGGGAAAAGATGTTTCAGGATATAAAGCCCCCATAAAAATCCCGTAGGGGAAAAATATGAACACATTGCCGATAATTTCATCCAAATCAATTTTCCCGTTTACAATGGAAGAGCCCTGAAAAGGAATCAGGTTGATATTCCGGTAAAAGCCGAGATTTGGCAGGGCAAATTGGCCTTTTAATAAAATAATCCAGGCCAGTGTCACAAAATAAATGGAAAATAGTATATACGTGAATTTTTTTGTTTTCATAGTGATACCTCTTTTTGTTTTCATTTTATGGAAGGCTTTTCCCGCAATCCAAAGGGAGGGAAAGCACAAAGGCAATGGTTTCATCTTTGCTGAAAGCCTGAACCATTCCGCCGTGAAGTTCCAGAATTTCTTTTGCAATGGCAAGTCCAAGTCCCGAACCTCCTGTGGAGGAGGAACGGGAGGAGTCTGCACGGTAAAACTGCTCAAAGATATGGGCAAGTTTCTGGGGAGGAATGGTTTTTCCACTATTTTTTAAAATAATTTCCACTTTGTATTTCTGGGTTTCCATGGAAAGGGAAATCTCGCTGTTTTCATAGCTGTAGGCTACAGCATTTCGGATTAAATTATCAAAAACCCGGGCCAGTTTGTCCCTGTCACATAAAATCCACACATCCGGGGCAATATCCACATTCCAGGTCAGATTTTTTTCTGTGAGAATGGGATAAAATTCACTTACCGTCTGGTCTAACATTCGGCTTAGATTGGTATTTTCCAGATCTAATGTGATGGTTGTCAGGTTAAAACGAGTGATATCAAAAAATTCGTTTATCAATTCTTCCAGCCGTATGGATTTGTCCAGAGAAATATGGATGTACTTACTCCTGGCTTCCGGGGGCAGTTCCGGGGTCTCTGATAGCAGCGTGAGATAACCGATAATGCTGGTGAGGGGAGTTTTTAAATCGTGGGCCAGGTATACAATCAAGTCATTTTTCCTCTGTTCTGCCAAATCGGCTTCCGCTTTCCGCTGTTTTAAGGTGTGACGGATAAAATTCAGTTTTTTTTCCGTGGCTGAGAGCTCTGGTGACAGGAGAATTTCCTCTGTACCCTCTGTGATTAAAGCGTCAATTCCCTGATTGATGCTGTTAAAATATTTGGTAAAGTTATTGAGATAAACTCTTAATACCAGGGCAAAGACCAGGCAGAAGGCGAACAGAAAAAACCATTCTATCCGGGTGCGGATGTTGTATTGGTAAAAATTCAGGGCCATTTCATAGGAGTCCGGCTGGCCGGAGTAGAAAAAGCGCTGTAAAAAGGCAACTGTCCAGTTGGCAAACCGCCCGGAAAACACAAAATTGTACAAAAGCATAAGGATTAGAAAAGCCAAAAAGAGCATAAACAGGGAGTTAAAAAATATTTTATATTTTAACTGTTGAAAGTCTTTGGTAATTTTATCCTGTTTCTGTCTCAATGTTCTAACCTCCAGTTTCTTATGTTTTTATCACATTACTCATCGAAAACTTCTTCGGCATAGGGCTGAAAATCCGCTTTTGTAAATATTTTTCCTGTTTTTATGTATTCATAGCGGATGGCTTTTAAGTAGTGCCGCATATACACTTTTGTTCCCGGCTCTTCCGAAGCGGCCAGGAAGGCGGCATTTAAAATACAGTTCTTAATATTTCCTCCTGAAAACTCAAATTTTTCTGCCAGAAAGGGAATATCCACATCATCCCCCAGGGGGGTGTCTTTTGGTATGGTTCGGCGCCACAGCAGTTCCCTTGTGGCTGCGTCGGGGAACTGAAATTCTACCACGTATTTCATCCGCCGGAAAAAAGCAGGGTCTATGCTGTTTTTATGGTTGGTAGCCAGTATGGATATGCCGTTGTATGTCTCAATTTTTGCGGCCTTTAAGGTCAAATCAGAACTTGCCTGACCATGGCATCCAGATAACAAATCATTTTTTGATATTACATTACTTCCTCTCATAAATGCAAAAATTTTTGAAGTATTAAGTAAAGATTTAATTTTCCCTGGGGTGAATAAAAATTGGGACGCCATCTGAGAAAAATCAATATCACTTGACAGGGAATATTTCTGGGCAAAAAATTTGAAGCATTCCTCCCGCTCTTTCATATCCGGTAGGGGAAAGTGAAGCGCTGCCCCGTTTTCTGGAATTTTCCCCAGGAGAAGTTTTTCACGGCTTAAGGAAAAAGTGGGAATGTTATTCTGTGCCAGACGTATTAGGGCCATATCCATATACTCCAAAAAACTTTCCCTTTCCTCTTTATCCGGGGAAAACTCCAGAAGGCAGCAGGAATCTGTGAGGATACATTCCCTGGCCAGGGCCCAGAGTGCCTTGTCCGCAAATTCGTAATCATGGGAAAAAAGTTTCCGGCAGTTTAGGGTAACAATTCCAAGGCCGTGGTTTTTACAAAACTTTTTTATAAAAAATTTTCTGCCGCTTCCCTCATCCCCTGTGAGAAAATAATGCCTGATGTTATTCTCAAAAGAAGTTTCTATGGCCCCCAATAGCCACTGGTTTGCAAGAATGGGGACAGCCTCTGTTTCCAGCGGAACTCTGGAGAAAAATCGGATATAATTTTCGTCTGTCTGAAAGGGATTTTTGCCAAAAAGAAAATCAATGATTCTCTTATCCAGGGAAATTTCGGCAGAAAATGGCATGTGTTCCGGAATGCGCAGGTTCAAAATGGGGGAGAGTTCCTCGATGCACAGAGACATATGGCTGTATGCTTCTGTGGGGGAAAATCCATTTCCAAAATAAAGTTTTGCACCGGATTCCACTGTAGGTACCGGCAGGTTTCCATTTTCGTTGACAATCTGAAACACGGCGGCATAATCTGTCTGGGTGGCGGCTAAAATTCCAAGGACAAAACAGAAAAGGGTAAAATTCTTAAAGCCAAGCCTATGGCACAGTTCATAAAAGGGCAAGCTTATTCCGGATGTTACCGTGTGCTTTGCCCGGACATTTACATAAGAAAGAATTTCGTCCATTAAGGGGGATTTTTTTTCTTTTTGTTCCTGGAAAGGGGGAATAAATATTTTCCTTTGGCATAGGGTCTGGGCAATCTCTAAGTCAGGGTAAAAGATATTTTTGTATCCCCCATCCCCGGCAGCATATTTTTGTTTTAAGTTTTCCATATAATCGTCCAGGCAATTGTTGGCCCAGGCGAAAAGCGTGTCCATATATTCTGTGTAATCTGCAAATGGTTGTGTATTTTCTTTAGCAGAAATACCGCCGTAAATGTCCATGGCCCTTACTCTCCTTTCACGGGACTCCCCATTATATGTACGCCAAAGTCCGCTTTTAATACAGGGGAGGAATCCAATACAATTTCACTGGATAGATATACAGGGGATGCTTTGTAAAACAGGCTTAACTGATAGGGCTTATTTAAAGACTGCCACACCCGCACTTTTTCCTCAAAGTCTATTTTCGTGGGGGAGAGTATAATGGGGGGCTCTTTTAAGTCTGATCCGGGCTGCAGAGTTTCCGGCAGCACGGAGTTGTTATCATGAATCACCTGGGCTGCTTTCCCTATAATTTTTTGAAGATCAGGGGCTTTTAACCCCAACTGGGAAAAGTCATTAATATAAATCATGTAATAAAGCCCATATATTACTGGGGGCTTTATCAAGTGATTTTTGTCTGAGGGAATGAGAGGAGGCTGGGATATGGCGGCCTCCTCCCGGATATCGTATAAGTATATCCCAAGAATGTAATCTCCGTCCTGGCGGTCAGGGGACGAAATGTCAATATTGTTTGGGGATAAAATCGGTTCCGGGTACATGTGAGTCCGCAGGGTTTTCACAATGTAGGAACTTACATCCGCCATAATGGTGTAGTCTGCCATAAATTTCTCCCTTGCAAAAGTTTATTTTTCTATGGTGTAGCCCACGCCCCACACGGTTTTTATAAACCGGGGCTTTCTGGCAGGCTCCCCCATTTTTTCACGGAGCCTTGCAATATGGGCCATAACGGTATTGTTGCTGTCAAAATATTTTTCTCGCCACACGGCTTCAAATAATTCCTCAGAGGAAACCACCCTGCCTTGGTTGCTGGCAAGATACCACAGAATATCAAATTCAATGGGGGTGAGGGAAAGTTCTTTTTCATTTAAGGTGCAGATATGGCTGTTTTTGTTTACCAATAGCCCGCGGATATCAATTTCCTGGGAAGTTTCTTTGGCGCTTGCCCCGAAAAGGTTGTAGCGGGTATATCTGCGAAGCTGGGTTTTTACCCGTGCTATAAGCTCTAAGGGATGGAAGGGTTTCGTTATATAGTCGTCAGCCCCTAAGGTAAGGCCCGTTATTTTGTCCATATCCTCCACCCGGGCGGTAAGCATGATAATAGGAAAAAAGTAGTTTTTCCGTATTTCACGGCACAGGGAAAAACCATCCGTATCCGGCAGCATAACATCTAAGATGGCAAGGCTTACCCTGTTGTTTTCAATACAGGAGAGGGCATCCTTACCGTTGTAAAACTTGTACACCTGGTATCCCTCATTTTTTAGGTAGACTTCCACTAAATCTGCAATCGCAGCTTCGTCATCTACAATTAAAACGGCATCATTCATTGTGTGCTCCTTTTGTGTTATTTTACCACAGATAGCGGCAGTTTAATCCTTGTGATTTTCTTACGATTTTATGATGTTTTCCCTTAGGAGGCAGAGATTTTTATTGGGGCGGGCTGCAGACCTTGCAGGGGTCATATCCCTTTGCTTTTGCGTCCTGAAGCGAAATTTCCCTCCCGCTGTCCTTTAGAAAACGGCATCCCTGGGCATGATATTTTTGGCCGGAATCTGTGATGTAAACCATGACATCCTGTTTTTCTCCCTGGATATCCTCTGTTAAAGCATCGTTTGGTTCTGCCCCGGGGACACCGGAGGGGGCAGTGCCCTTTGCCGGCTCTCTGTCGGAAACGCTTCCGGCCTCCCCCGCCTGCCAAGTATCGCTTGGTGACATGTTAAAGAGAATGTTTTTTCCGTCGGAAAGGGCCACAATAGTGCCCTGTTCGTCCGTGCGGAAAGTTTTTATCCCAGATCTGCGCAGCTTATTTAAAACCTCTGCATGGGGATGGCCGTAACGGTTGCCTTCCCCTGCGCTGATAACGGCATATGCGGGATTTACGGCATCTAGCATATCATCCGTGGTAGAGGTTTTGCTGCCGTGATGCCCAATTTTGTAAACATCTGCGCCTACATCCGCTTTGGAGGATAAAATCTGTTCTTCCTCCTCCTCCCCGGCATCCCCCTCAAAATAGAACCGGGTGTCTCCGTAGGTTAAAAGGAGGGCGATGGAATTGTCGTTGGAGTCCTCGTTCTCAAAAAGCGGGGCCAAAATAGTAAAACTGGCGTCTCCCAGTGGAAAGGTGTCTCCCGGCGAAGGCAGGGTTTTCTTATAGCCCCTGTATTCCATTGCTGATACAACGTCGTCATAGGTTTTCGTATCCTTTTCTTCCCCTGTCAAAAGAATTGTCCCACAGTCAAATTTTGTAATCACAACATCCAATCCGCCGATGTGGTCTGCGTCCGGGTGAGTGCCGATAACATAGTCAAGCTCTGTGATATCCTGGCTTAAAAGGTAGGATTGGAGAGCCGTTCCCTTGCTGTTATCCCCGGCATCTATCAGCATGGCATCCTCCCCGCAGGTAATCAAGGTGGCATCCCCCTGGCCCACGTCTATGTAGTGGACTGTGAGCTTGCCGGCAGGGGCCTCTTGATTAATATCAGTGGAAAAATCCTTGGAAAGGGAAACCCTGTCCTGACAGCCTGACAGACCCAGGAGAAGGAACAGGGCAAAAAATATGGCAGCACTTTTTTGGTAAAATATTTTTCTTTTCATAGTATACAATCCTTTTTCCGTTGTTTTTCTGGGAATTCATCCAATTTAGTATATCAGATTTTTCACCCTGGGGCTATATATATTGAAATAAGCCTTTGGTTGGGGTATACTGATTTAAATTATTGCAGTATGGTTTGGGAGGATAAATATGAAATTTGATAAGAAGTTTTTTGAGGCGGAGGAGAGGGAAGGATTTTTGGTGCCGGAATTGATGAAACGGGCCTGGGCTGCAGAAATAGAAATACTGGAAGTGATAGGGGATATATGCGACAGGCATGGCATTGCATATTTTGCTGATTGGGGAACTCTTCTGGGGGCCGTGCGGCACCAGGGATTTATCCCCTGGGATGACGATATTGATATTGCCGTAAAAAGGCCGGATTACAACCGGCTGATTCCTATTTTGAAAAAGGAACTGCCGGAGGGGATTGTGCTCACGGGGATGTATGCGGAGGAAAAACGTCTCCAGGAGGCTGCGTTTGTTGCCCAGATGAGGGTGATGGCAGATGAAAAATACTGGGATTTCAACAGTTATATGGAAAGGTTCCATTGCTTTCCTTTTTATAGAATTGGAATTGACATTTTTCCCTTGGATTATGTGCCAAAAGACCCTGAGATATCGGATTTGCAGAAAATGATTATGCAGCAGATTTTATTGCTGCTGGCCCAAAAAGAGGAGGGATTTCCAGAGGGAGGCTATGAAAAGCAGTTAGGCTATGTGGAGGAATTGTGCAATACTTCCCTGGTGCGGGATGAGACTTTAAATAATCAGCTGTGGAAACTCTATGATTCTATCATGTCCCTGTACACGTATCAGGAGGCGGACTTTATCACCCAGTATCCTTTTTGGATTAAAAGTCCCCGGCGCCTGTACAAAAAAGAGTGGTATGATTCAGTTGTCATGCTCCCATTTGAGAATATGATGGTGCCTGCACCGGAAAAATATCATGAAGTGCTGACCCTTGCATACGGGGATTATCAGACACCTGTTCGGGGGGGAGGAACCCACGACTATCCTTTTTATGCCAATCAGGAGGACGGCCTTTTAAGAGTTTTTAAGGAGCGGGGCATCACCCAGAGCATCACAGAATTCTGCCGGAATTTTGCAGAAGAATACCAATGTGATGAAAGGGGAAAAGAGGGGCTGTCAAAAATTTTAGAATAATCTGCTAAGGAAAAAGAAAAAATAACCGATAAATAGTTTAAGAGCAAAGAAAAGAGCTTTAAAAAGACATTTTCAGGGAAGAAGAAAGGAGATGCTGTTATGCGTATCGAAGCATATAACCAAGTGGCACAAATTTACAAAAGCAATAAGGCAACAAAGACGCAGAGCAGCCGGGGCACTACTGCAGGCCGTGATGAAGTTACAATTTCCAGGACGGGATATGACTATCAGATTGCAAAACAGGCAGTAGCAGAAGCTTCAGATATCAGGGAAGATAAAGTCGCAGGGCTCAAAGCAAGGATAGAGTCAGGAAATTATAAAGTTGATTCTGGAGATTTTGCCAGCAAACTGTTAGAGAGATATCATTCTCTGCAGAAATAAGTGCTAAGAAATGAGGTTCATCAGTGGCTAGTTTAATGGATAATCTTATTGGAGTTTTAGAGGAAGAAAACACTCAGTACCAGGCTCTGATTGATCTGGGCAACGAAAAGCGCACAGCAATCGTGGGAGGCGATGTTGCCAGCCTGGAAAAGATTACGGATAAGGAGCAGGATGTGGCAAGTCTGCTCCGCAATCTTGATATTAAAAGAGACGCCATATTAAAAGATATGGCGGATGTTTTAGGCAAGAACTTTGAAGAGATGACCATTACAAAGCTTATCGGCTATTTGGATAAACAGCCGAATGAGCAGGAACGCTTATCAGAAATCCGCACAAAAATCCTCGCTACCGGCAAAGAGATGCAGGATTGCAATCTGCGGAATGAAAAACTGTTACAACAAGCACTTGAAATGGTAGAATTCGATCTCACCTTGTTTAAGAGTATGCGGCAGGCACCCGAAACTGCAAATTATAACAAACAGGCTTACAATACGGGGGATATACTGCCAAACAGCGGATTTGATGCGAAGCAGTAGTCTGCCTCAGGGAGGAAGAATTTTATGGCCAATTCAATGGGAAGTTTATTTATTGGGGCATCCGGCATAAAAGTTAGCCAGAATGCCCTAAATATTACGGCAAATAACCTGGCAAACGTAGATACCAAAGGGTATGTAAGGCAGCAGGTTTTACAGGGAGACCGTGATTATATTACCTTTAATACTACGGCAGCAATCAGTCCGCAGCAGTCTGGGCTTGGCGTGACCATTGCAGATGCCGTTCATGCAAGAGATATCTTTTTGGATAAGACCTACCGTACCCAGACAGGGCGGCACGGTTTTTATTCATCTACCTACGAGACGATTTATGAAGTGGAGACCATGTTCCAGGAATTGGAAGGGCAGGCGTTTCAGGATGTGCTGGTGAGTAAAGACGACGGTCTTTACGCAGCATTTGAGGAATTTGCAAAAGACCCCTCCCGAAGTGAAAACCAGAACCTGGTTATTCAGAAAGCAAATTTGTTCGTCAGCAAATCCAAGGCTATCAATCAGGGATTAGCTAAATACCAGGATAACATGAACACCCAGATCCACGATATTGTAGAGCGGATCAATGAGATTGGTGATGAAATCAGCGAACTGAATAAACGAATTATGGCTATCGAGTCAGGAAAAGTGGAGACAGCTATGAGTCTGCGGGATGCAAGGGATTATCTTGTGGATGAGCTGTCAAAATACGGGGCTGTCTCCTATAAAGAAGTCCATAACGGAATCGTGAAAATCACTTTTGAAAACGTCTCTTTTGTAGATGAGGCCCATACTTATCATATAGGGGAGAAAGTGGATAAAGTCACAGGATTTATCACCCCCTACTGGGAGCATTTATCTGATGTGGAAAACGGTAAATACTATGAGGTGTTAGACCCCTCAGAGGAAATCTCCACACTTATGAAAAACGACGTGGGAGAGTTAAAGGGGCTGGTTTTGGCAAGAGGCTATAAACGGGCCAACTACACTGACTTGGAGGGTGTTTCCAAGGAAAAATATGACGCAACCCTGGGAAATTCCGTAATGATGAACATCCAGGCGGAGTTTGATGAACTGGTTCATTCTCTTGTCAAACAGATTAATGACATATTCTGCCCCAATAAAGGAGCTGACGCTGCGATTACAGGGGTGGATGAGAATGGAAATCAGGTAACGATTAACAAGGGCGACCTGATTTTGGATACAGAAAAGTGCAGAGTGGGGGCCGACGGCAAGCTTCCTCCCCAGGAACTCTTTGAGAGGACTGGCTGCACCCGGTATACGAAGGTAACGGATGCCAATGGAGATGTCTATTATAAATATAATGAGGAAGATTATTCTGACACATCAAAAATGTATACCATTAACAGTATTCAGATAAATCCGGTTTTAAGGGAGAGCGATACCCAGCTTCCGGCGTTTGAAAACCAGAAGATCGAAGGGGAATATCCTGTAGCATTTTCCCTGGGAGAAGAGCTGACGGCGCTGTGGTCAAAGGAGACATTGATTTTGACGCCTCACGATACCACACCCTGTACTTTTGCAGAGTATTACAACAAGATGACAGGGGAGCTTGCCACTCTGGGAAATGTATTTAAGGATGCCTCGGAGGGGTTAGAGCAGAGTAAGTTAGAGACAGATAATGCCAGGCAGCAGGTAATTGGCGTGTCCTCCGATGAGGAACTTACCAATATGATTAAATACCAGAACGCATACAATGCAGCCAGCAGATACATAAATGTAGTCAGTGAAATGATTGAGACCATCATTAGCCAGATGGGTTAAAAAGCGAGGGAGAGGTGAGGCCAAATGCCATCAACATTTTTTGGATTAACAATAGCATCGTCGGGATTGCATGCATTCCAGGCGGCGGTAAATACATCAGCAAACAACGTATCCAATGTGCATACAAAGGGATATACCAAGCAGGTAGCCAACAGGGAAGCTGCGGATGCCATCCGGGTATATGAAAAATTTGGAACAGCGGGTAGCGGAGTTACCACCACCTCCATTAAATCCATCCGGAGCGAATATTATGACACCAAATATTGGATAAACCAGAGTTCCGTTGGGTACTACGATACAAAAGTAAGCTATTTACAGCAGGTGGAAAATAATTTTAAAGATGACGAGGATGCAAAAAATCCAGGATTTACCACGGTTTTTAACAACCTTTTTAACTCTTTGGATTCCGTACACGGCCATGGTGAGGAGGAAGATTACCGGAAAGCCTGCATCAGCAATGCCCAGATTTTTTGCAACTACTTCCACAATGTGTCCAACAGTTTAGCTACATTGCAGAAGGATTGCAATGACCAGATTAAAACTTTGGTGGAGAGTATCAATTCCAGCTCCCAGAAAATTGCAACCCTCACCAAGCAGATTAATGATATTGAGCTGCAGGGGGGCAGGGCAAATGAGCTGAGAGACCAGCGGGCGCTGATTATTGATGAGCTGTCGGAAATTGTGCCTATTACAGTAGAAGAAAGCCCGGTGACAAACAGCAATTATCCTGACATGTATACCGGAGGGACAAATTATATTGTAAGGCTGGATGGGCAGACCATCGTAAATTCCTTCCAGTATAGGACGCTTACCTGTCAAGCCAGGGAAAACAAGGTGAACCAGACAGACGTGGACGGGCTTTATGATGTTGTCTGGTCCGATACAGGAATGAAATTTAATATGAACGCAAGCACCATGGACGGTTCTCTGAAGGCCCTGTATGAAATGCGGGACGGTAACAGCAATGAAAATTTCCAAGGAAGGGTAACATCTTCAACCGGGACAACGGTTACTATTAAGCCTACGACCCAGACACGGGTGGAGACTATGACTATGGCTCAGGAAGGCCAGATTACCATTAACAATAAGGTTCTGAATTATGAGAGCTTTACAGCGGTAGTAGATGAAAACGGCAATATCACTTCCTATACATTTCAGTTAAAAGAACATTTGGATGACGGCCAGCGCCAGGAATTTTTAAGCGGAAATGCAGAGATTGGCACTCAGGTAGATTTTATGGGGATTCCCTATTACATGAGCCAGATGAGTGAATTCCTCCGGAACTTTACCGAGCGTTTTAATGCGCTTCAAATGTCCGGTGAGGATTTAAACGGCAATCCTATGCAGAGTTTTTTCAGGGCAAAAAAAGTCAACGGCGGAGAATATGATTTCCATGACCAGACGGTTAGCATAGACGGAGTGACGGACGGGACGAAATCTGTGATTACTTCCACCTCAGACAGTTATTACCAGTTAACGGCATTGAATTTTATTGTGGCAAATGACAGTATCAGAGATTCCAGCATTTTTAGTACCACCAACAACTCAGACCAAGAGGCCGGGCAGGATATAATCGGAGAGATACTGAAATTAAAATCCGATGTGGTGCTGTTTAGAGGAGATAAGGCGGAAGGATTTTTAAAATGTATCCTTACAGACTTGTCTGTGGACGCCAATGAGGCAATGATTTTCCAGCAGAACTATGCAGATATATCCGCATCTATAAACACCCAGAGACTATCCATAGCAGGTGTGGATGAGGATGAGGAGGCACTGGATTTGGTGAAATTCCAAAACGCATACAATCTGGCGTCCAGAATGATTCAGTGCATGTCTGAGCTATATGATAAACTGATTAATGAGACAGGGATTTAATTTGACTGTGGCAGCACAGCAGGGAGGTTTATATGCGAGTAACCAATAACATGATGATTAACAATACAACAAAGAATATTAATGGGAATAAGGCAAATCAGACGTATCTGAACAATCAGATGACTACCCAGAAAAAGATTCTGCGTCCTTCTGAGAATCCGATTATTGCCATTCGTGCGCTGCGTCTCCGCAGTACATTAAGTCAGCTTAACCAGTACTATGAGAAAAACATTCCAGACGTAGAGGCATGGTATAAAATGGCTGACACGGCTTTTTATAACATGAATAAGATTTTAACAGACTGTCAGACAAAATGTAATTACGGGAACAATACAACGATTACGGCGGATGACAGGAAAACTATTTTAGAGAGCCTTACAGCATTGAGGACCCAGCTCTATTCCGAGGGAAACACCGACAATGCAGGAAGAAGCGTATTTACTGGATACCGCACCAATTCCACCCTTACTTTTATGGAAGACGACCCGGAGGAATCTTATGATATCACCCAGTCTTTCACATATGAGGATATTTCGGAATTTAAATATTACAGCGGAAATGTGGAGGTGCCTCAGACCCTGCAGGAAGTCTTAGATGGAATTGCCAACGGCAGTGACAGGACCAAAAGCCCCTATATCAGCGATACCACGGAGACTGCTTATGACAGGATTCGTCTTGCCTATGACGGAATTAATGACATCGCTTCTTTAAATTACAAATATGGCACAACAGATGTGACTTTTACCGGAGGGACAGAAGAAAAGGTTGCTTATTATGACGGGAAATTGAGGCAGGTCAATGCCAATGGAAATCCTTTGGATGATACGGGGGCAGTGATAAATGATCATGCCGGAAATCCAGTGGTTTTAGATAATTCTGCTATTGTAACAAGAACTGTATATCAGGGCGTAGATGCAGGTGGAGTTCCGGTGGCAGGGGCAACCCTTGCCGTGTATGATACGGAAGTGAACTGGGAAGCAGCCATGGGAACAAAAATTGTGGGCGATGGCGAGATGGTGTTTATCAAAAATACCGGAGACTTGGTTTTGGGATCTGATGTGAGCAATGCCTTAAAGAGCGGCCGGGCTGATATCCAGATAGATTACGATAAGACAGGATTTACAAAGGGTGAACTTCGTCCGGAGTACTATTATAACTGCACTTGCAAGACAGACCCGGACCACCCAGTGGAAAATATCAGGTATGATGAAAACGGCAAAAAAGTATATGAGGATATTAATTTTAATATTGGCGTCAACCAGTCCATCACTGTAAATTTCCAGGCAGATGATTTCTTTGATATGAGTATTTATCAGGATGTGACGGAATTGATGAACGCTACGGATAAAGCGATCAAAGCCCACGATAAGGTGGCGAAATTAGAGGAGATGCAGAGAGAGGCCAAGTATGTGGACCATCAGGATGAAATTCAAAAATGGCTGGATGCGGCCAGAAAAGAAGCGGATTACGCAGATAAAAACCTGGGGAACCAGCTTAGCGCAGGCGTGGGCAAATTCAGCAAGTATCTGAAAAAACTCAATGTAATGTACACGGAAATCGGTTCCAGGGGACAGCAGTTAGAGATGACGAAAAACCGTCTGGAAAATCAGCAGCTTGCAGTGGAGGAATTAAAATCCACCAACGAGGACAGAGAACTTTCCGATATCATCATTGATTATACGGCGGCATACAATGCTTACCAGGCATCTTTGATGGCGGCCAGCAAGATTGAAAAGCAGACGCTGTTAAACTACATTTAATGTGAAATGAGGGTAAAATGAAAGCAAATACAAGGCTGTTTGGAGAGATAGAAGTATCAGAAGATAAAATTATTACCGTAGAGCAGGGGATTATCGGTTTTCCGGAAATGAAACGTTTTACTTTGATATTTGACGTGGAAAAAGAGGGAAAGGACACGATTATGTGGCTGCAGTCCCTGGACGACGGATGTTTTGCTATGCCGGTTATGAATCCCAAGATAGCCGTTCCGGATTATACGCCAAATGTGGATGACGAACTTTTGAAGCCGCTGGGGAAATTAAAGGATGAAGATGTTTATATTCTCACAACAGTGACCATTCCTCAGGGGAAGGTGGAAGAGATCACCATAAATTTGAAGGCGCCAGTTATTATCAATTTGGCAAATAACAAAGGCTGTCAGCTTATTGTTGAGGATGATTATCCGGTAAAACATAAAATATATGATATTTTAAAAAACCGGAATGAAAAGGCAGGTGAATAGATATGTTGGCTTTGACCAGAAAAAAAGGAGAGTCCTTAATAATAGACAACAATATTGAATTTACAATACTGGAGATTCGGGGAGATCAGGTCAAAATCGGTATCACAGCACCGAAACAAGTGCCAATATATCGCAAAGAGGTCTATGTTCAAATCGAAAATGAGAATAAAGCGGCAGTAAATGCAAAAAATTTAGAAGAACTAAAAAAATTGTTGTAGAATTTGGCCGGAACGGAGGGCAAATGGCAAAAAACAACTATAATATTTTTTGGGGGACTTTCCGATATACACTATAGAAAAATAAAGTTTAGTGTGAATCACATGGAGGTGGTTAATTATGGCTATTGGAGCGATGAAGAATACGTCTATAGTCTATCAGCAAGGAAGCAAATCCGGTACGGGTACAGGAAAAAGCAAGGTGCAGACTACTAAGACTGAGCCGGTGGAAGTCAAAAAAAATCAGGAGACGCGGCTGACAGCCGAGCCGGTAAATAACATTGTAACAGAAGTGGAATTTGCCGGAAAACAGAATTTGAACAGCGAGCAGGAAAAGGCGGAGCTGCCGAAAGGAAACGAAGCTATGCGGAAGGCAGTGGAGGAAATTAACAAAAACGCTACAGATTCTGAGGCTATTTTTGGCTTTCATGAAGAGACAAATCGTGTCACCATTAAGATTGTTGACAAACAGAGCAAGGAAGTTTTAAAGGAATTTCCACCGGAGAAAACTTTGGATATGATTGCCAAAGTCTGGGAGATGGCCGGTCTGATGATAGACCAGAAATTGTAAATTGCAGAGAGCGGAATAGGAGGGATACATATGCCGATTAGAATAACAGGATTAAATTCAGGATTGGATACAGAGGCGCTGGTTTCAGAATTGGTGTCTGCGTACCGTAAAAAAACAGAAAAATACACAAAGGCAAGAACAAAGTTATCTTGGAAACAGGATAAATGGAAAGATTTGAACACAAAAATTAAAAGTTTTTATAACAGTATTTCAAGTCTGAGGTTTTCCACGGCTTACAACTTAAAGAGCGCAACAGTCTCTAACAGTACAAAAGCCACGGTGAAAGCAACATCCTCAGCTATCAACGGTATGTATACGCTGCAAATCAAGCAGACAGCCAAGAGCGGTTATCTGACTGGAGGCCGGCTGAAAAGCGATACTACTTCAAGCAGTAAGCTGAGCGATTTGGGATACACAGGGGGAAACGGCACAATTTCCGTAAATGTAAACGGAAAAACCAGTGATATTGCAGTGTCGGGCAGTACCACAATTTCAGAGTTTGTGGATTCTTTGAATAAAGCAGGGTTGAAAGCAAATTATGATTCTGCAAACCAGCGTATATTTGTTGCGTCTTCTGAGACAGGAAGTAAAGCGGACTTCTCCCTTACAGGAACAGATGCAGACGGATCATCTGCATTGGCGAAATTGGGCCTTAGCGTAAAATCTGCAGCGGACACTGCAAACCAGAAACAGTGGGCAGAATATGCATTAAATACTTCTGGACAGAAATATATTACCGGTTATGACAGCGATGGAAAAGCCATTACAAACGGTACATATGATGCGGCTGCAACCCAGAATAATATCCAGACTTTGCTGCAGCAGATGCAGACCAGTTCTACAACTGTTACAAATGATTCCGCACAAATCGCCTACGCAAAGGCATATAAGGCGGTAAATGACGTAGATAAGCAGTTAAATGCCACAGAACAGCAGGAATTTAAAGCGCTGCTCTATGAAAAGGACTTAAGCAAAATAAAAGTTGACAGCAGCGGAGTATTATATGAGGAGCAGGCAGACGGAAGCTATATCAATAAGTCTGACAATAGCAGTGTTCCCGCTTCATCCCTCACAGGGGCCAAATCAGGGGAAGACAGATTAAAAGAGTTGCAGCAGAAGGCCGGATTTATGAAATCCGAGACCCAGAACGGCACAACAGTTCAGGTGGTGGATTCTGACAAAGTCAATGCTTACAAAGAAAACATGAATACCATTGCATCCTACGAGGGAGACGGCACGGGAGCAAACGCTCCGGCAGTTGCAGCGGTTCAGGCTGCGTATAATGCGGGTACTATCGACAATCATATCAGCGGATTGCAGACAAATGTGGACAATGCACAGAAATTCCTGAATGATAATAAGCTGTTAGACAATGCCAGCTTTACAGATGCAAACGTAACGGCAAAGATCACCAATGCGGCAGGTATTTTAGACGGTAGTATTACACCGGAGTACAGTGAAGGGGCTACCCGTGTAAATGGCCAGGATGCAATTATTTATGTCAACGATGCGGAATATGTTTCCACGACCAATGACGTTACAGTAAACGGCATGACAATCAGCGCATTAGACGCAACGGGGGATGAGAAAATCTCTGTTACGGTATCCAATAACGTGGATGGATTGTATGACAAGATTAAAGGGGTATTAAAAGAATATAATGAGTTAATCAATGAGATGACAAAGCTGTATAATGCAGACACAGCTAAGGGATACGAACCTTTGACCTCCGAGGAGAGGGATGCTTTGTCGGATTCAGAAGTTGAAGACTGGGAGAAAAAGATTAAAGATTCCCTGCTTCGCCGTGATGATACCTTAAACAGCCTGATTAGCAGCATGACTTCCAGTATGCTGCAGACCTACCAGTCTGGAGACCAGAGATACAGCTTTTCCAGTTTTGGTATTCATACCTTGGGTGTTTTGTATTCAGACGACAATGAGCAGAATGCTCTGCACATTGACGGAGATAAAGACAATGCACTGGTATCCGGAAATGCCGACAAACTCATGAAGGCGTTGATGGACGATCCGGACGGCGTAGTTGGATTTATGCAGGGATGGGCAGATTCTTTATACGCTACCATAAATAAGAAAATGCAGTCATCCAGTATGAGCAGTTTTAATGTTGTATATAATGATAAAGAAATGGCAAGGGAATACAGCGATTACACCACTACTATCAATAAATGGGAGCAGAAACTTCAGGATATTGAAGATTCCTATTACAAGAAATTTGCAGCCATGGAGTCTGCCCTTGCACAGTTACAGGCTCAGCAGTCCAATCTGGCAAGTATGTTGGGAATGTAAAATTGTCATATTAACAGGGAGGTTATTCAATGACAAATAAACATGGATATGCTGCATATGCGAATAACAGGATTATGACAGCAACACCAGGAGAGTTGACACTAATGCTTTATGAGGGAGCCATTAAATTCTGTAATATTGCCGTTGAGGCTATGAAAAAAAAGGAGCTGGAAAAAGCTCATGTGAATATTATTAAAGTGGAAAATATTATTATGGAATTTCAGGCAACCTTAAAGCATGAGTATCCTGTTTCCAAGGATTTTGATCAGGTGTATTCTTATCTGATGAAACGTTTGGTAGATGCAAATGTAAAGAAAGATCCGGAAGTTCTGGAAGAAGTTTTGGAGCATCTGCGGACCATGCGGGATACATGGAAGGAAGTTATGAGAACAGCAAATGCTGGTAATTAGAGCCATGATGCATGAAGTTTATGGAGATAGACATGGAAACAAATTATGTTCAGATTATGATTGAAAGCTTGGAAAAGAAAAAGGCAGTTTTATCCCAGATTGTGGATTTAAACCGCCAGCAGAATATCCTTCTGCAGGATTTGAACCTTCAGCCGGAAGAGTTTGAAAAAAATATGGATTATAAGGCGAATCTTGTAGAACAAATTTCACTTTTAGACGGTGGATTTGAGAAACTGTATGAAAAAGTGAGAACAGAACTTCAGAACAACCGGGCGGATTATCAGGATGAAATTGCAAAGATGCAGTCTCTGATCAGAGATATATCCGCTCAGACGAATATGATACAGACCCAGGAACAGCGCAGCAAACAGCAAGTAGAGCAAAAGTTTGCAGATGTGCGCAAACAGGTCAGAGGAGTAAGGAGCAGCCAAAAAGTTGTACAGCAGTACTATCAAAATATGCTCCATCAAAAGAATGCAGATTCGTCGGTTATCGATAATAAAAAATAATTTTCATATTTGCTATAAGGCATCGGGAAAAACTTCCGATATATATTACAAGTAAACAAGATAATCATCTATTACTTGCAGATAGAAAGCCAAAGGGAGCGTACGGCCGGGCGGCGGACTATCTTATAATGAAACAAGGTTATGCAGCATGGAAGCTGCAGTAAATTCAAGGAGGAAAAAATTATGGCAATGATCGTACAGCACAACATGTCAGCAGCTAATGCTAACAGAATGTTAGGAATCACAACAGGACAGCAGAGCAAATCTACAGAGAAATTAGCATCTGGTTATAAAATTAACCGTGCAGCAGATGATGCAGCAGGATTGGCTATTTCCGAGAAGATGAGATATGCAGTTCGCGGTTTGAACAGAGCTTCCTTAAATGCACAGGATGGTATTTCTGTAGTACAGATCGCAGAGGGTGCTTTAAATGAGACACACTCAATCCTGCAGAGAATGAACGAGCTTGCAACACAGGCAGCCAACGATCCTAACACCTCAGCAGACAGAGGCAAGATCCAGAACGAGATCGATCAGTTAGTATCTGAGATCGACAGAATCCGTTCCACAACTCAGTTCAATACTATGGATCTGTTAGACGGCAATTTCACAGGCAAGAAACTTCAGGTTGGTATGTTGGAAGGCCAGACAATGCAGATCAGCATCAGCAATATGGATTCAGCATCCTTAAGTGTAAATGCTCTTAAAGTAAGTGACAATGCTGCAGCAGGTTCTGCAATGACAAAGATTCAGAAAGCTATCGATACAGTATCTGCACAGCGTTCTAAATTGGGTGCAATCCAGAACAGACTGGATCACACAATTGCAAACCTTGACAACGCAGCTGAGAATACTCAGGCAGCAGAGTCCCGTATCCGTGATACAGATATGGCAGCTCAGATGGTTGAGTACAGCAAGAACAACATTCTTGCACAGGCAGGACAGTCTATGCTTGCACAGGCTAACCAGTCTAACCAGGGCGTATTATCTCTGTTACAGTAATCAGCAGAATCAGAATAAGGCCGGTATTTACCGGCCTTATTTTTTGTGCAGAGACACAGTTTATCGGATATACCCTGTAACAATTAAAAAGAAAAAATGTTTTTTGCTATAAAGTATCGGGAAAAAGCTCCGATATATATTACAAGTAAACAAGATAACAATCTGTTACTTGCAGATAGGAAGCCGAATGGAGCGTACGGCCGGGGGCGGACTATCAATATAATGAAACAAGATTATGCAGCATGGAAGCTGCAGTAAATTCAAGGAGGAAAAAATTATGGCAATGATCGTACAGCACAACATGTCAGCAGCTAACGCTAACAGAATGTTAGGAATCACAACAGGGCAGCAGAGCAAATCTACAGAGAAATTAGCATCCGGTTATAAAATTAACCGTGCAGCAGATGATGCAGCAGGATTGGCTATTTCCGAGAAGATGAGATATGCAGTTCGCGGTTTGAACAGAGCTTCCTTAAATGCACAGGATGGTATTTCTGTAGTACAGATCGCAGAGGGTGCTTTAAATGAGACACACTCAATCCTGCAGAGAATGAACGAGCTTGCAACACAGGCAGCCAACGATCCTAACACCTCAGCAGACAGAGGCAAGATCCAGAACGAGATCGATCAGTTAGTATCTGAGATCGACAGAATCCGTTCCACAACTCAGTTCAATACTATGGATCTGTTAGACGGCAATTTCACAGGCAAGAAACTTCAGGTTGGTATGTTGGAAGGCCAGACAATGCAGATCAGCATCAGCAATATGGATTCAGCATCCTTAAGTGTAAATGCTCTTAAAGTAAGTGACAATGCTGCAGCAGGTTCTGCAATGACAAAGATTCAGAAAGCTATCGATACAGTATCTGCACAGCGTTCTAAATTGGGTGCAATCCAGAACAGACTGGATCACACAATTGCAAACCTTGACAACGCAGCTGAGAATACTCAGGCAGCAGAGTCCCGTATCCGTGATACAGATATGGCAGCTCAGATGGTTGAGTACAGCAAGAACAACATTCTTGCACAGGCAGGACAGTCTATGCTTGCACAGGCTAACCAGTCTAACCAGGGCGTATTATCTCTGTTACAGTAATCAGCAGAATCAGAATAAGGCCGGTATTTACCGGCCTTATTTTTTGCAGAAAACAAAGGGATATTCTTTAATGCGAAAAAGCAATATCAAAAAGTTTATTGATACGGATATTGTAGGTGTGGTTACGCCTGACTTCCTCCAAGCCATTTGCAGCAATCTCTTTTCTCTCTTTTTCATGGGAGAGATAGTAATTACATTTCTCCATTAATTCTTCCATACTTCCATAAATATCTAAGTGCGTGCCAAACTGAAAATACTCTGACAGCTCAGTTTGAAAATTGGAGAGGACAAAACCGCCGGAGGCCATGATATCCCATAGCCGCAGGGGAATGCCGCTGCGGATAGACTTGGCAGTTGTATTCAGGTTTATCTGGCTTTCATGAAAGATAACAGGCATTTCTGTTAAAGTTTTGGCTGTTCCCCGATTGATTAATTCCGGCAGAAAAGAAGTAACGCTTCCGGTATATATGGTAGTGAGAAAATGTGTACTTAAAAGCTCCATGGTATGAATCCGTTCCATAGAAGTGATTTTGCTGCCAATAAAATATTGTGAAAATAGCCGTTTCTCCGTAAGTAAGGGTGTGTCTGGACTTATGCAAAAATTTGGGCAGGAATTTTTCACTTCCGTCATAATTTCATCGGACAAAAGTTCTTCTATAAAATAGTAACCGTACACTTTTTCCTGAGCACTCATTATGGCTTCTAAATATCCCCGGGTATATTCAGATAAGCCCCTAATGGAGTTATAAGGGCATTTTTCCGTATACAGTGAGCCTATAAAGGATATATTGGCAGAATACTCTTCTTGGGATCTTAAAGCGTTTGAGATTACTTTTTCTTTGGAAGAGATATTGGATGCCAGGGGAAGGTAAAATACATTATCCGGGTTAAATGGTAAAATTTCCAAATACAAGGTGTAATCAAAAATAAATGTGCGGTTGCATGTGTTTTTAATGGAAGGCGCATATAATTCTAAAACCGGTGCATCTACCACCCAGGAAATGTAACGTATGCGATAGATTTTGCATATTTCAGACAAGATAGGAAAAAAGTTAATACTGAAAATGCAGTCAATGGTATGAAGCTGTATAAATTCACTAATGCTGTTTACAATCTGTCCCACCACAGGATTTTTATCATAAATTTCGGTGTCATGTTCATAAACAGTGTATCCTAATGTCTGGAATGATTCTATAATGTCAGGCTCACAAATGCTTCCATATCGATAAAATAAGATGTTCAAAAGCGTTCTCCTTCGCTGTGTAAAATATGTGCAGTTGAATATTACTTTAAATTTCAAGGGAAAAAACCGATATATAAAATAGTTTTTCTCCTTACAAAGATACCATAAAAAGGGGAAAAACAAAAGAATTTTATTAAAATAAAGCAGGAAAAAACAGTATCATCCGGAGGGAAATGATATGAAGCGATTAATCTTTTTTAAGGGTATCTATGATACATTAGATTTATTTACGGAGGAACTTAGCAGAGCGTTTTGTATGCTGGGGTATGAAACGAAAATATTAGATGTGAGAAATATGCAGGAGAGTTTGATTCAATTATCAGAATTTATAAAGCAGCCGGTTACGGCAGCAATTACATTTAATAATCTTGCATTTAATACGGAATTAAGGGAAGGAGAGAATATATGGGAACAGTTAGATATTCCATGTATTAATATACTTGTAGACCACCCATGTTTTTACCATGAAGCATTAGACAAAGGACCCTGCAACTCTGTGGTGCTGTGCATAGATATCAATCATATGAAATATATTCAGCGTTTTTACCCTAATATTCCAGTGAGTGGATTTCTTCCCCATGCAGGAAGTATTCACATAACAAATTATAAAAAGCTGGGGGAGAGGGAGATTGATGTATTATATGCAGGAGGGGTGTCCGCCTATGTCAATGATGCAATCCGTCCGGACTGGGGGAAATACGGGAAATTTAACGGGGAGGAACTGGGGGAGACAGTTTTAAAACATCTTCTTGAGGAACCGTCCCGCACCACAGAAGAAGCAGTTGAGTCAATCTTAAATTCCAGAGGGATTCTTTTAACAGATGAAGAACTGCGGCTATTGATAACGGATATGCGTTATATTGAAGGACTGGCAGTTTCCCATTTCAGAGAAGGAGCAGTCAGAGCTTTAGTGGAAGCGGGCGTAAAAGTTACTGTATATGGGGCAGGATGGGATAAAAGCAGTTTATCATGTCATCCCTGTTTTGATTACAGAGGAAAAATTCCTGTCAGAGGGATTCTGGAGAAAATGATGGATACAAAAATAGTTTTAAATACTATGACCTGGTTTAAAGACGGAACGCATGAAAGGGTGTTTAACGGTATGCTGGCAGGGGCTCTTGCGGTAACAGACACATCGGGTTATATGCTGGAAAATTTTAACGGTATGAAAGAATTGCCCCAGGAAACAGAAGACGATACAGAAAATGCCCAGCTTGTGTTTTTTGAACTGACTGATATGGATAAACTGCCGGAAAAAGTAAAGTACCTGCTGGGGAATTTAGAACAGGCTCAGATAATTGCGGACTGTGGGTACCAGAAGGCAAGTGAGGAGCATACCTGGGATGTAAGAGCGAAAGAAATAGAAGAAGCACTATTTTCATAGAATCTGGAAGGAAGATAAAAAATGAGTGAATATATAAACATAGCAATTGCATTAAATGAGAATGTGATTATGCCGGCATACGTTATGGTTCATTCCCTGGCAGTAAATCAAAGAGAACCCCCGGTATGTATCTATGTGCTTTACAGTGAGTTAAGGGAGGAATATCGTAATTTCCTCATGGAAGCAGCACAGTGCAACAGTACGGACAATAAGGTCCAGTTTATAAAAATTGATTCTGAAAAAACCGCAGGACTGCCCTTTAATCATTTATGGAGTGTAGAAATGTATTATCGGTTAATGCTTCCGGAACTTCTGGGAGATAAACTGGAACGGGTGCTGTATCTGGATATAGACATTATTGTAAATAAGGATATATCCGGTTTCTATTATACCGATTTTGATGGCAGTCTGCTGATTGCAGCGAAAGATATGGAATTTGACAACATTCTTGCAATGAATGAGACAGAGGAAAAGGAAAGAAATGCATTTTTCACTCAGTTAAAAAATGAGGGAATGGTCTATTTTTGCTCTGGCGTTCTGCTAATGAATATAAAGGAATTAAGGAAGATGTACACATATGAAAAGTATATGGAAATTTTTGAAAGTATACGAAGTAAAATTGCACTCCCGGATCAGGATTTACTAAATTTTACTCATTACAAAGATGTAAAGTTTGTGGATGAAACTAAGTATGGGCTGTTTACCCAGACTGCCCACACAAATGGTATGACATACCAGGAAGCCAAAGAGAATGTTTCTATTTTGCATTTTACAGGTCAGGCAAAGCCCTGGACCGTGAATTTAGTCCGCTATGACATTGAAAAAATCTGGTGGGAATATGCGAAGGGGGCGCCTTTTTATTATGAACTGCTGGAACAGGTATTTTTCAATATGATGGAAAGTACCTTTACAGAAAAAAAATTTCAGGAGCTAACGGCGCAGAATGAGGAGCTTAGAGACATGCTTGAAAAATTTCAGAGTTTGGTAGAACGGCTTTACAGGGGCGGAGAGTCTTAAGGCAAGCCAGACAGAGTGCAGGGCGTGTTAATAATTATCTGCAAATAGCCGATATATATATTAAGTGTTTATGACAGTGGATGTTAAAGTTTCCGCTTAATAAACCAGAAGGGAAAAGCGATAAGAGATGGAAGTTTCAAATTCATATCTGGAAGATGAAGTGCGTGAAGGGTTCTTTGTTCCCAGTATTATGAAGCGTGCCTGGACTGTGGAACTGCAGGTTTTAGAGGAAGTGGATAAATTATGCCAAAGGCATGGAATATCCTGGTTTGCGGAGTGGGGGACTTTACTGGGGGCTGTGCGCCATCAGGGATTTATTCCCTGGGATGATGATATTGATGTGGTCATGTTCCGCAAAGATTATGAACATTTTTTGCAGGTTGCCCATGAACTGCCGGAAGGTTTTAAAGTGTTGAATTTAAGAACCCAGCCGGGGTTTCAGTACTTTTTGTCCAGAGTTGTGGCAAAGCCCAGGATCTGCTTTGAGGAAGAACATCTGGAAAAGTATAATGGATTTCCTTATATAGCGGGGCTGGATATTTTTGTAAGGGATTATATTGCGGCAGACTCTCAAAGAGAAGAGGCCAGGGTTGCCGCGGCAAAATATGTACTTACGGTGGCGGATACCATTGGGACACCGAAGATGCAGGCAAAAGACCTCAAGCACCATCTGGGGCAGATAGAAGAAATGTGTAAAATAAAGCTGGATACTAATTTGGATGATGATTCTTTAAAAGCACAACTCTATCAAGTCGTGGAAGGAATTTTCTCCAGTGTGAAGGAGGAGGATTCCCTTCTGGTTACACAAATGATGCCTTACGGTGTAGAAAAGCAGGAAGCACGGTGGATGCCGAAAGAATGGTACGCAGGGAGTGTGCGGATGCCTTTTGAATATTTGTCTGTGCCTGTTCCAATAGCTTATGACCAGGTTTTATGCCGGGAATACGGAGAATATATGAAGCCGGCAAAGTGGAGGGGAGGAAGTCATACATATCCTTTTTTTCATACACAGCGAAAGCAGTTGGAGGAAGTATTAGATTTTGACATTCCGGGATACAGGTTTTCAAAGGAAGAGGCAAAGAGAATAAAGGCGGAAACAAAGGGTTCCTTAAAAGAAACTGCAAATGTTATTTTTGAAAAGTTAAGAGATTTAACCTTTCAGATAAAAGGAAAATTAGCCGCAGATGACAGAATCGATACAGGGACTTTGCTTGTGGAGGCTCAAAAACTGGCAATTGATTTGGGAACTATGACGGATCAGGTGAAAGGCGAGGGGTTAGAAACAGTTCGGTTTCTGGAACAATACTGCGAAATTCTGTACCAAATTTACAGCGGGCTGGAAAGTAATGTCAGCAGAAAAGAAATGCAGACCAAAGAGATGGAATCCCTTTTGCAAGAGATACAGACTGCTTTCAATCATGAGGTTATGGAGAAAAAAGAGATCGTTTTTTTGTCTTATAAAGCAAAACATTGGGATACCCTGGAAGATTTGTACCGAAAGGTAAAAGGAAAATCTGACTGGGATGTATATGTGGTATCTCTTCCCTATTATGATAAAGATTATCTGGGAGATTTTACTGTGTTTCATGATGAGGCACGGATGCTGGAAGAAAAAGTTCCTGTGACACCTTTTGATACATTTGATTTTACACTGCATCATCCTGATTGCATTGTAATACAGAATCCTTATGATGCATTTAACCCGGCTGTCAGCGTGGACAGGAGCTGTTACAGCAAAAATCTGCAGAAGTTTACAGAATGTCTGATATATGTTCCATATTTTACATTGGATGAATTTGAAAAAGAGGACATTGCCTATAACGTGATGCAGTATTACTGTAATATGCCGGGAGTGGTAAATGCGGACAAAGTTTTTGTCCAGTCGGAGAATATGCGTAATCTTTATATAGAAAGGCTGACAGAATTTGCAGGGGAAGAAACCCGGAGCATGTGGGAAAAGAAAATATTTCATAAAAATGATTTATTTTAAGGAAATTTTTATAAATATTATTGAAAAATAGGAGGACTTAGAATCATGGAAGATTTTAGAAAAGAGCAAAAAGAGGCGTTGGTAGTATTATTGGAGTTCAATGAACGCATTGTGAAAAATTTAGGTATATTGGAAAAAGAATTGTCCGGACAGCGTCTGGATGACACAGATAAGTTTATCAAAGGGATTGTAGATGCCATAAATTGGGAAGTCCAGGTTATGAATGGCACCATGGATCTTTTAAATGAGGGCAGAGAACGCATCAGCAAAGAAGAGTACAATGAAAAGCTTACAGAATTCAGCAGTGCTATTGCATCTAAAAACGATGCCAGGATGGCAGAGAGTGTGGGAGCGTTAATACCTTTGTTTGAAAGACTGGGAAGCGCAGCAAAAGAGGTTATCTAGCATGGGAAATATAAGCAGCAGTGAATATAATGACGTAATACACGCCTATAGTATGCTGTTGGAGCAGTTGGGCACCGGAAAGGTGGATAAGCAGTTTTTTCAGTATGTGAGCGCCGTCTATTCTTTTGCACAGATAGCAGGAGAGGATATGCGGGAGCAGATGGCAGCGGAGATATATGGTGTGCTGAAAGAGCAGGACAATGTGGGTGTGACATTTTCTGTGTTTTCTTTTCTTCTGCGTCTGGATGCAAAGGCGGAATACCTGGAAGAGTTTTTACAAAAACTGCGGAGCCTTCAAAAGATTTGTTCTCTGGAGTGGGAGATTGCGGATTATTATTACAGGCAGCTAAATCAAATTCGGCTGAAGCAGCCTCAGTGCGATACGGAAAATGTAAGGATTTTGTTGTCAGAGCTTGCAAGGCGGGGAGTAACCAGTTGTATGCGGCGGCTGAATGTAGCGGTGCGCCCGGTGGCTTTTGAGGAGCGCAATGCACACCGGGCAGTTGTTTTGACGGAGGAATTTCTGGAAGACGGATCAGGGCATATGGAGCAGGTATTGGAGTGCTGCTATGAGTTACAGCATACACTTGGAAAAAAGGTATTGCTGGTGAATACAGCAGAGGCTGCCTCCAGGGTAGGGGAAGTAAGCTTTTTTGGCCCGGAATACGGAAGTGTGGATGACAGTTTGGGAAATAAAAATCAGGTGGAATGGAGAGAGGAAAGAATTGACTTTTTCCAGTGCAAGGATTTGTTTTCTGAACTGGAAAGGGCAGAGGATGCCATAAAGAAAATATTAGAATATAATCCTGGTGTGGTATTTCATATGGGCAATTCCAGTTTTTTGGCAGGCATTATTGACGAGTGGATGCCTGTCATGTCCATAGGCGGCGTGTACGGGCGGTATGCAGTGTCGGGAACAGAGTTTCAGGCGGCTTTTGAATCCAAAGGGGAATTTCAGCAGGAATTTGCCTCCATTGCCAGGGAATTTGAAGAAACCATTGGAGATGAAAGAAATTTAAGACTGCGACTGGTATTCCCGGCGGATTTTTTTCAGGATGAAAACCGTATAGTACCCCACTATGAAGAAGGCACGTGGGAAACTTACAGTATTCACCCTGGACGAAAGAAGCTATGGGCAGTGGAATTAGGGATGCTGAAAGAGGTAATTCGGATTTGTGAAAAATACGGCATTCACTATTTTGCCTATAAGGGAACATTGTTAGGAGCAGTTAATCGCCAGGGATTTTTCCCCTGGGATTATGATATAGACCTTGCAATGAAAAGGGAGGATTACGAAAAATTTGCGGAAGTTGCCCCAAAGGAGCTGGAGGAACGGTACTGCCTGATGGATGGTTCTTTTGTTCCCCAGTGGGAGGAGTTTAAAATTCAGATTTTGTGCAGGGCGGATGTGAAAGAACTCCTTGAGGGAAAGAAAAAATTTACAGTTTTTCCTGCCCCTCCTTCCGTACATATTGCCATATTGGATTATCTTCCGGCACAGAAAAAGGAGAAAGAGAGGCAGCAGGAGATTCTCCGGGATATTTTTGAGCTGATGTTCCGGATTGATTATAATGGGGAATTGGCAGGACATAGTGTTCTGGAATTTGAAAAATTAAAGCAAAGCCTGGGATACAACATAAATGAAACCGCTTCTGTGAAAAATCAGTTAGTGCAACTTCAGCAGTTGGTATCAGGATGGTGTGAGGCGGACAAGTCGGCGGGTTTGTTTCAGAGTATCGATTATTATAATGGACGCCGACAGTGTTGGAGGAGTTTTCAGGCGGAATGGTTTGAGGAGGAGGAACAGGTTCCTTTTGAAAACCAGACAATACCGGCACCGCGGCAGTATTCCCCCTTACTGGAGGTATTGTATGGAAATTCATGGCAGGAAGAGCGCTGTACCATAATCCAAATGGATGAAGAAGTTTATATGAATTTGGATAAAAGTCTGTATAATGAAGAGGAGCTGCTGAAATACAAAAGAGACTTTTTTGAAGAAGAGAAGCTGGAATTACATTTTACCGGCTGCAATATAGTGGGGAACTTTTTCATAGAAAAGAAGATGAAATGCGCCTGGGCTGCTTCTATTAAGGTTCTAAAAGAAGTAGAGCGTGTGTGCAAAAGAAATGGGCTGTTGTATTTTGTTGACTGGGGAACTCTTCTTGGGGCAGTGCGCCATAAGGGTTTTATTCCCTGGGATGACGATATTGATATTGCGATGAAGCGGGAAGACTATAACCGTTTCCGTGAAATTGCCGAGACAGAGCTTCCGGCAGGATACTGTTTGGTAGATGAGGTGTTTAATGAAGGGTGGACTACAAACGTATCCCGTGTTATCAATGTGCCGGATTTACACAAAGGCTTTATAGTGCCCCACACGGAAAAGGAAGAGGAGTTTTTCGGCTGTCCCTATATTATAGGAATAGATATTTATATATTGGATCATATTCCCCTGGATAAGGAAGAGGCAGATTTGCAGATGGATTTATTTGCAAATGCCATTAAGCTTAAATATGATTTAAGGGATAATGGAAACAAGGTGACGAGGGAAATCAGAGACAGGGCGAAAGCGATGGAAAAGGCGTGCAATTTTAAGTTTAAAAATGACAGTACGATTCTGTCACAATCCTTAAAATTAATAGGGGCTATTTCCCAGTTGTATGGGCCGGAGGACGGAGATGAACTGGGATATATGTATACCCGTTTCCAAAGCAGAAGAATTGTTTACAGAAAGGAATGGTTTGAGTCCAGTGTATCTCTGCCCTTTGAGACCACTACGGTAGAAGTGCCAAAGGAGTATATGAAGGTTATTATGGTGGAAGTTGGAGTAAGCTGGAAAGTGGGATACAGAGGCGGCGCAAGCCATGATTATCCCTTTTACAAAAAGCAGGAAAGGGATTTGGAAAAACAGGGAATTGTTATACCGTAAATATAAAAAATGCCTTTTGATAGAGCTTAGTAATTTTTTTCTATCAAAAGGCGTTTTTTACATATTCATAATTTTCAGATATTCCTCATAGTCCCGTATGTATTCTTTGCCGTCATAGTGGGTGCTTGCCAGCACTAAAAGCACAGAATCCGAAGAAAAATCATACATATCTTTCCAAACCATTTTGGGAATATAAACTCCCATCATGGGTTTATTCAGTTCTACAATAAATTCTTCCCTTCCATCTGTGATTCGAACCTTGCTTCGGCCTGCAACATTTATAAGGACAAATTCGGATTCACGGTTTGCATGCTGTCCCCGCACGATGGTGGAATCAGATTCATAGATATAAAATACCCTCTGAATATCAAATGGTATTGCTGAGCCTCCCTCAATAACTACTAACTTACCTCTTTCATCCCCCAGGTCGGCAAACTGTAAAACAGAGCATTTTTCCTGTAATGTCATAATTTGATCTCCTTTACACAAGATTTTTATCAAAAGCTGTTCAGTGCATCTATAACATAATCCTGCTCTTCTTTTGTCATTCCATTGTATATGGGAATGGATAAAACAGTTTTTGCCAGGTGCTCTGTAAAAGGCAGAAATCCCTCCTTGTGTCCAAGATACGCATAAGCTTCGGCAAGATGCGGCGGAATGGGATAGTGGATAATAGTTCCTATCTCCTTTTCATTTAAATAGTCGATTAACTGCGCCCTTTTTTCACATCTTATAACATACTGATGCCACACACTCTCTGCACCTTCTGTTTTTTTTGGAAGCCGGATTTTATCATTATGTATATTGGCGGAATAATAATCTGCTATCCTTATTTTTTCTTCCGTCAATTCCTGCATATGCAGAAGTCTTACCCGAAGAAGCCCTGCCTGGAGTTCATCAAGCCTGGAATTGGCCCCCGCTACTTTATTGTGATAACGCTTTTCACTGCCATAGTTGCGGAATATTTTAAAGTCTCTGGCAAGCTGTTCCTCTTTTACAACAACTGCGCCGCCGTCTCCAAATGCACCAAGATTTTTTGAAGGATAAAATGAAAAGCAGCCAACATCGCCAAAGGTTCCCGTCATCTGTCCATGAAAACAGGCTCCGTGGGACTGTGCACAGTCCTCTACAAGACGAAGATTATATGTATGGCACAATTTCACTATTTTATCCATGGGAGCAGCCATGCCGTAGAGATGAACCACAAGAATTGCCTTGGTTTTATCTGTAATTTTTTCTTCAATTTTATCCGGGTTTATGCTGAAGGTTTCATCAGGCTCAACAAATACGGGGGTGGCGCCGTTTATTGTAATACCCATAACGGAAGCAATATAGGCGTTCCCCTGGACAATCACTTCGTCTCCTTTTCCGATATTCAGCAATCGAAAGGCAATCCAAAGAGCGTCCAGGCCGCTTGCAAGACCTGCACAATATTTTCCGCCGGTATAGGCGGCAAATTCTTCTTCAAAAGAGTTTACTTCTTTTCCCAGGACATACCATCCGGAACGAAGCACCTCCAGGGCTTTTGTTTCAAATTCTTCCTGATATTGAAAGAATCCTCTGTCCATTCTGTTCTGCATGATTTTCATATCACGACTCTCCGTTTTTTATGAATATTAACAGGTACTATACAATTTCTCCAAATGTATCCGGTTTCGTGGAATTGAAAACTTCATTGCAAGTCATTACAGTCACAAGATTTTCTGTATCGCTGAGATTTACAATATTGTGGGTCCAACCCGGTATCATGTATACCGCTTCAATTTTGTCACCGCTGACTTCAAACTCCACCAGTTCCCCGGTATTGATATTCCGCTCCTGAATCAATCCATGACCAGAAACAACAATAAAAATTTCCCATTTACTGTTATGCCAGTGCTGGCCTTTTGTGATTCCGGGTCTGGATATATTGACGGATATCTGGCCGCAGTCTTTTATATGGACTAATTCCGTAAAACTTCCCCGGTTATCCGCATTCATTTTTAAAGAATACTTAAACTTTTCCGGGGGAAGATATGTAAGATACAGAGAATACAATTTTTTTGCAAAACTTCCATCCGGCATTTTTGGCATTGTCAAACTATTTGGCTGTTCTTTAAATTCTTCCAGAAGATTAATAATTTCACCTAAGGTGATTTTATGGGTAATCGGAACATAGCAGTATTTTCCCTCTGCTTTTGGGACTGATTTTACTCCTTGAAACTCACAATGGGATTCTTTCCCTTCCAGAAGGTCAAACATTGCTTCTACAAGATCATCAATATAGAGGAGTTCCAGTTCGGTAGCAGGATCATTTACGGTAAATGCCTTATCATTTGCCATTGCCCAGCAAAAGGTACTCACGGCACTGTTGTAATTTGGCCTGCTGTGTCCCATCACATTTGGGAAACGGTAAACAGCAGCTTTTGCACCTGTTTCCCTGGCATAATCAAAGAGTAATTTTTCTCCTGCCCTTTTGGAACGCCCGTATTCACTGTCTCTGAAACGTTGCGCTAAGGTTGCCTGAATAGAAGAAGCAAACATAATGGCAGCTCTGCTTTTATATTTTTTTAGTGTGTCAAGAAGGGCTGCGGTAAAATCAAAGTTTCCTGTCATAAATTCCTTTGAATTTTCAGGGCGGTTTACACCGGCAAGATGAAAAATAAAATCCGCTTTTTTGCAATATTCTTCCAATTCCTTCGCTGAGGAATCTATATCAAATTCATAAATTTCCTCAATAAAAATGTCTGGTCTGGTAAAATTTTTTTTGTCTCTGATATTCTTAAAATTGTTAACCAGGGCAGTTCCTACCATACCCCTGGCTCCTGTTACTAATATTTTCATATGTCTTTTCTCCACACCATCTTATTCACAATTCCCGTATAACTCTGGATGATTTTCACAACCTTTGTACTAACATTTTCCTCAATATAGTCAGGTACAGGGATTCCATAGTCACCTGTCCGGTTTAATTCCACAGCCACATCCATGGCTTGTAAAAGTCCCTTTTCATCGATGCCGGAAAGGATAAAACAGGCTTTGTCTAATGCTTCCGGCCGTTCCGTGCTTGTACGGATACATATCGCCGGAAAAGGGTGCCCCACAGAAGTAAAGAATGATGCTTCTTCCGGCAGGGTTCCTGAATCCGAGACAACGGCAAAGGAATGTATCTGCAGACAGTTATATTCATGAAACCCCAGGGGGGCGTGCGGTATCACCCGTGGGTCTAACTGAAATCCAGAAGCTTCAAGCTTCCTGCGGGAACGTGGGTGACAGGAATATAGAATAGGCATATCATATTTTTCCGCCATCTGATTTACTGCATGGAACAGGGATAAAAAATTCTTCTCCGTGTCAATATTTTCCTCACGATGGGCAGACAATAAAATGTAGTTGCCTTTTTCAAGACAAAGTCTCTGATGAATATCCGAAGCTTCAATTTCAGCCAGGTTGTTATGCAGAACCTCTGCCATAGGCGAGCCTGTTACATAAATGCGCTCTTTTGGAAGCCCGCAATCTACAAGATATCTTCTGGCATGTTCGGAATATGCCAGATTGACATCTGAAATAATGTCTACAATGCGGCGGTTCGTTTCTTCCGGAAGACACTCATCCTTACAACGGTTCCCGGCCTCCATATGAAAAATTGGGATATGGAGACGTTTAGCGCCAATGACAGAGAGACAGGAATTGGTATCGCCGAGAACCAGCACTGCTTCCGGTTTCATATCCGCCATGAGCTTATAAGAACTGGCAATAATATTTCCGCAGGTTTCCCCAAGATCTGCCCCTGCGGTATTTAGGTATACTTCCGGATTCTTAATTTTCAAATCCTTAAAAAAAACGCCGTTTAATTGGTAATCATAATTTTGGCCTGTATGTGCCAGGATCACATCAAAATATTGCCGGGTTTTATTAATTACTGCGGCCAGACGGATAATTTCCGGTCGGGTTCCCACAATAATAAGAAGCTTTAATTTTCCATTTTCCTGCCATGTTATGTTTGAATAATCCCTCATTGGAAATTGGCTCCTCTCTATTTTCCCGTTTTCCCTAACTCTTCCTGGATATATGTAATACCTGCAATTTTTGCCTTTGTTTGTTCCACGTTAAGTATTTCTGTATTGTTACTGTTAAATTCCGACAGTTTTGCCCGTTCTATATTTCCCTGGTTAAAATACTTATCATAATTAAGACCTCTTTTGTCCGCAGGCACCCGGTAAAAATTCCCCATATCAATAGCTTTGGAACATTCCTCATTTGTAAGGAGTGTCTCATACATTTTTTCCCCATGACGAATGCCGATAGTTTTAATGTTGCCTTTGTCCCCGCCAAAAAGTTCACATACGGCTTCCGCCTGTGTGCGGATGGTACAGGCCGGCGCTTTCTGCACGAATATATCCCCGTTTTCTCCGTTTTCAAATGCAAACAATACCAAATCGATAGCTTCTTCCAGGGACATAATAAATCTTGTCATGGAGGGGTCTGTAATGGTAATGGGATTGCCTGCTTTCATTTGTTCAATCCATAAGGGTATGACAGAGCCCCGGGAACACATCACATTGCCGTAACGTGTACAGCAGATTTTAGTATTCTTTGCTGAGCGGCTCTTTGCAACAATTACTTTTTCCATCATAGCCTTAGAGGTTCCCATTGCATTTACCGGATAAGCTGCTTTATCTGTAGAGAGACATATTACAGCCCGGACGCCTTCCTCAATTGCGGCAGTAAGAACATTATCCGTTCCTATCACATTGGTTTTTACCGCCTCCAGGGGAAAAAATTCACAGGAGGGAACCTGTTTTAGCGCTGCCGCATGAAAAATGTAATCCACTCCGTGGATGGCGTTTTTCACAGACTGGATATCCCGCACATCCCCCACATAGAAATTGATTTTATCTGCACATTCCGGGAGTTTTGCCTGAAATTCATGGCGCATGTCATCCTGTTTCTTTTCATCGCGGGAAAAGATTCGGATTTCCCCGATATCCGTTTTAAGAAAACGGTTTAAAACTGCGTTTCCAAAGGATCCGGTGCCCCCGGTAATCATCAATGTTTTTCCTGTAAATGCCGACATTTTATTTCCTCCAATGTTATCTCTCAGGTTAATTTCCATAAAAGAACTTTATATATTTTCCAATTTCACCTTCACATAATATCTTTTCAAAACAAGAGCCGATTTTATAACTGTTTTCCCTTTTCATAAGTATGTTATTTGTCTTTTTTATCAGGATTTGCTGAGCTTCAAATATTTTCAGCAAATCATTGAGATAAGCAAATTGCGATGTTTCCCTTATACCTTCACGGTCAATAATGCTTTTTGCGCCAAACAAAAGCCTGCGCTCTAATTCGGGAAGCCCACCTATATTTTGGGCGCATTCATAAAGAATATTGTCCTTCATATCCTCCAAAATTTTTCCCAGCTTTTCTTCTGTTGTAAGAGTATTACAATACCTATAATTTCTTAACTCCTGGGAAAAATTGTACAGCCTTTCATGAGATATATATTCAAGAAATTCCCCGGTTTCATCTCCCCATGTTTCCAACAGCTTTTTTTGTTCCGTATAGAAATCATTAAACATCCTGTGTTCGTACTCATAGTATTTACCTGCAGATTCGTTATCCAAATCTGAGTATTGAAAAAAGTCATACACAGGCTCTCTTAACACATAGGAAGATGAAATATCATCTGCTATGGAAATATTAAAGAGGGTATCTGCCCCATAAACATCGTTGCGAAATGGATGTATAAGCATCAGTTCCCTTTTATACAAATTTGCCTGATTTAAGGTAAGCAGGGATTTATTCAGGAAAAGCCATGCTTTTTGAAATTCTTCTTTATTTTTCTGATAACTGCTTTCAGAAACCCTGTCATTTAAGCGGGCATAATCATACTCTAAAATATTTTGATTTTCGTCAGCCTTATGACTCAGTACTTTTGTCCAAATCACATCTGGTTTTAGCTCACGAACCTTCTCTGCCATTAGTTCCAAAGCATTTTTTCTAAGCCTGTCGTCCGCATTGAGAATATATATGTATTCTCCGGAAGCTTTTCGGATTCCATTATTAAAACTTGCGTAAATCCATTGGTTCTTTTGATGAATCACCTTTATTCTGTCATCCTTTTTTGCATATTCGTCAACAATGGCAGGCGAGCGGTCTGTGGAACCGTCATCAATGATAATATATTCAAAAGCCTTAAAACTTTGGCTTAAAACACTTTCTATAGCCTTTGCTACATATTTTTCTTTGTTATAAACTGGTGTAATAACTGAAATCAGCGGCATATTTCTCTCCGTTTTTCCTACAAGTTTTTATACAAATAAGGAATGTGCAAAAAAATTTTTATCATAAAACATAATTTCCACATCTGAGTAATAGTCAGATTCGTTTCTCCACAGGGGCATATTGTCCAGAAGATGAAATTTGTCACACAACTGCGCACATTTTCTTATGTAGTCTTTATAAATAATATAAACGCCGGAACTTGGGACTCTGTAATAATCAGATGTTAACCGCACTACATCCTGCTTAAAAAATTCCAGTCTGTGAAAATGATAAAAGATAACCTTATCTCTGGTTTGGGTGTTTTTATGGAAAAATTTTGCAATGTTATCTTCTCTGTAGAATTTGTATTGCTGTATATTCCAGGGTGCTATGCCCCCTCCTAAATGCTGAAGCTCATGTATGCCTTCAAAGCGGTTCATCCAGTCATCTAAATATTTTTGATCCCCAAGTTTTCCTTCTTCCGGGATGGCATAGCACCATTCCATACATCTGTCTTTCCACCAGGTTAAAGCCCTCCGGCCATTTTCATCGTTTTTAAAAAGCATAAATTGAACACAATACTTTCCGGATACGTCTGTCTGGTCATATTCCGGTGTATAACGGTGTTCTGTAATTAAGACGCTTTTATCTTCCGGCATTTCTGCAAATAAAATTTCCGGGTCATGAAAGAAATAAATGTCAGAATCCAAATAGGTACAGTCGCTGCACTGTTCCTTATCCAGTACATAGAGAATAGATTTGGCAGTGCTTGTCCAGCAATATTCACCTTTTGAACGTTTATCTTTTACAGATAAAAGTTCCTCATCTTCAAATTCTGACAGGGAAATAATGTCTGCATGTTCTAAATTCAGTCCGGCTAATTTCTCATAACATTCCTGGTCAAATGCGATGATATGTAAGACAAAATTTTTAGTGGTCAAACACAGGGACTCATACAGCGCCAGCCCCCGGAGTAAATATTTTGAGTCGAACAATGTAACGTAATGTCTTTTATTCATGTTCCGCCTCCCATATCTGTTATTCTTTTAATCTAAATAAAATTTGTATATATTCTTATAACCATGCTCAACCAAAGTTTTTTCTATTTCTTTATAATTGTCCGGCGAGATTAATATGGAATCTTTTTCTTTATCAATATCACAGCATTCTACTTGTGGAACATTGTGATATTCATTGTTTTTAACCTTAACATAGCTATCAACAAAACCTGAAATAAGAGCTCCGGCAGCGCTTAATCTTTCAATTAATCGCTTCCCGTTTTCGCCTATTCCAAAGATATATACCTTACCGTTATCAGTAAGCTGTTGTATTCCCCTGACTGCAAGATTCGATAAAACCTGTTTTTCATTTTCCGGAGACATGCCGCTTAAATACAAGTGAGTCGCCAGGCCGCATTTCATACATTTTATGGCAAGATATGTATTCGCCTGAATCTCATCTTCTCCATAATGCCAGTAAATTCTATCGTGGATTTCTCTTGCCGCTTCATGTTCTGCCGAAATAACAACATGTGTGACGTTATTTTTTATACACATATTTACAAAGGCATCTATTTCTTCCTTGGCTGAATTCAATGAGAACAAAATATATCTGACAAACACATTCTCTGAAGATTCGCAATATCTCCGGATATTTTCCCATACTTTTTTAAATGCATTCCGGCCCTTGATTTTATAATATGTCTCTTCCGTTCCTGCATCAGGACTAATATGTAAGGAATAGATTCCCTTCTTAAGTCCCGAAGCAATATATTCTGAAAAAATAATTGCACTGGAAGAGATGGTCATCTTCCAGCCAGGCTTATCCGCTGCTTTAAGATACTTTACAAAGTCCGGCAAAATCGTGGATTCCCCCCCCCCCGTATTCTACCATGACCTCAGGGGCTAACATACTTTCTATATTCATTATTTCCACTAATTCGTATGCCTTATATGGTTCAATCAATTTTGATTTTGGCTGGAAACAGTATACACACCTGGAATTACATCCCCTGTAATTGTTGTATGATATATGTTCAATGGAATGGGTTAGATCAATGCCAGCAAATTTCTGTTTTTTTAAATGTTTGCATCGATTGCAGGGACCGGTTTCCTGTTGATTTTTTTCATAAATATCTATCAATTTTTCATAAAATAATTCTCTGCAAAATCTGTCATTTTTAATGTCGTCTACACTACAAACAGGCGGATTATCCATAGTGTGGGCAGTTGTTCTTGAACAGCAAAAGGTAATATATTCAAAATCAAAATTGACCCATTTTCCTAAATAATTACAATCCCAAATCGTCTTGTGGGTATACTTTTCATTAAACTTTTTAATTCTGTCAAAATAATTATCCATAAGTATTTCACACTTCCAATATTTATAGTTGTTCTCCCAAAGGTATCAGAACCAGGTCATCTCCAGAGTTACAGTAATTGCAGGCCCGCAGGGTTTTCAGAGAATAAAATTTTTTCAGTGATTTTTTCATCTCTTTTTTTGATTTTATATCTTTAACAGAGATAACTTCCCATTTTCCCGGTTTATCTATTTTTTGATCTTTTAACAAATGCGTTTTCGTACACCGATATAAAGTTCCGTTATTATACTGAACACATTTATTTAAGAAACAGTTTTGAAAAGTTTTTTTCATCTGCTGTCTGTTATAGTTTCTGGATATTCTGAAATCGCCGAAATCCAGCCAGTCGTCTTTTCTAATGTGATAATGAATGCCATTTCTTTCACAGTATTCCATTAATTTTATTCTGTTAGAATCATCCTTAATGGGATAATAGCTGATGCCAAGAATTATTTTTTTGTTTTTTAAGCTTTTTAACACTTTTTCACCGGGGAAAATGGTGCCGTTGGTTACTACAATGATTGAACCGATTTTTTCACAGGATGCACACCAATTTATGACTTTGGCCAAATCTTTGTTGATAAAAGGCTCTCCTCCTAAAATTCCGATTTGATAAATATAATCTACAAAAGAAAGCAGTTTTTTCATATTTGCAATAGTATCTTCTGCAGTATATCTGCATTTCTTATTCAGGTAAGGCATTCCCTGGTCACATCTTTTGCATTTTAAAGTACATAGGTTATTTACGTTTAAATCAAAAAAAGGTATTTCAATATCCCTTTTTACTAAAATAGACATCATATCTTTTAGCAAGGGAGACGTCTGCCTGATAGAACATCCGCTGATATACCTGTCGATACATTCTTTTTTGTAGAGCCCCAAAGAGCTTTTTGTAAGATTCATGTGCCACCTGCCTAACAATAATTTATTTACGGATTTTGTTCACTTTTTAAGACAAAGCCTATAGTTTCGCAATATAATTTGTAATAATCTGCAGCGGAATATGCCAAATGTTCAATGTATCTGTTTGGGAAAAAACTATTATAATACTGTTTTAAACCCAGTTCTTTTATTACAGAGGGATATACCACAAGGTCTTCCCCCATTAAACTTACAAAAGAATTTACGGATTCTGTTTTAATATCATTGGCCATTCCCAAAAATGTCAGGATTCTTACGGAACATTCTAACAGCAGTTCATTATTTGGATGATTTGGCGCAAAAAATAATTGTCTTTCTCTATAGTGGCTTTTTACAAAATCACTGATTTTTATATCTGTGCGTTCTTCCCGCTTTTGTAAATTTTCAAGGGAATCATTTACACATTTCTGAATCACTTCACCTGACAAATATTCTTCATCAAATACAGCTGCAATTATTTGATTTTGAGGTTTGCCCTCCAGCAGTAATTTGTTTACAAATTTGTCTCCCCATTTGAACAGGCCGTCTTCCTGAACATCTTCCAAAATATTATGAGTATTCTTTTCAATTTGCGGAAAATAGCCGTCAAAATATATATTGGGAATGGAAACCGTGATGCAATTTTCATTTAACAAATTTGTAATGTTTGAAGTGGAACGGCTTTTGCCGTACCTGTTATTGTCTAAAACTATCTGGTAGATAAGTAAACTGCAAAAGGAGAAAATACCGCTTTCTATGATAGTATTCCAGATAGTTTCATCTTCCTGGCAGACTCTTGGGATATTTATAATAATATACTTTGAAATAAGACCTTCGCTTTCCGCTAAAAAACGCTGAATAATTTCTGTCTGGCAATTTCCATAAATAATGGCAATTCCTCTGGTTTCTTTTAAATATAAAAGGCATTTTTCTGCGGATTCCCTGTCCAGGGACAAAAAGTTTTTCCAGGAAATCATTTTTTTATTAAAAAGCCAATAAGGGATATAATCCTCTATGATCTGCAGTCCGCTTTTTTTTAATTTCGTGCATATTTCAAGCCAGTTGGAATCTGCAACAACAATTTTTTCTTCCTCATTTTTTCCCGTATATTTTCTTTTTTCAAGATGATACAGGGTATCATGAAAATCTTCGTCATCATACCAACATCGGATATTTTCTTTTTCTCTCAGTTTGTAAAAAATATTTCTGCCAAGCTCGCCTGTTCCCCAAATGGCGGTGTATTTTTTCATGAGTCTGTGCCTCCTGTGTAATTATGTTTCAAATATAATGTCAGTCAGTTTAACCAAAGGGATATCCTTGTTGTTCATGTAAGATTTAATAGTCTCAAAATCCACATCTACTGTAAGGATAAGGGCATCCACATTTAAATCTGCCAGTCCCTGGGCGGGGCTGTATACGCCTAGCGGGTGGTATATTGTGTTTGCTGCACGGTCAATGGTTTTTTCTATATGCACTTCCGTATCCTTTAGCTCGTCACACAGCCGGATGCCAATAAAACCCATTCCATAGACGGCTATATTAGAGTATCCCCTTTTTATGAAACAGTCAGAAATACTGATATGATTTTGCTTTAACATGAGCCAGTGATTCAGTAAAATAAAATACTCCCGATATCTGTCTGTACTTTGCAGGGCCGTATCTGCATAACTGACAATTTTTTTCATTACAAAGCATAAACTTCCAATGACCGAAATTAGTATACCTAATATAAATATTACAAAGATTTTGAAGTTTTTTCTCATATTAGTTCCAATCCTTATCCATGAATATATGCGATAATCTCATTTGCATATTTTGGGTCACTGATTTCTTCTATTTCTGCCGGGGGAAGCTCCGCCACATATTTGGTGGGAACAGGGACTCTCATCTCCTTTCCTGCCCGATACCATTCGTAGTCGATATCCAGTTGTCCAATATCTATAACCTGATATCCTAAGGATATCAAATCACATGCCATAACTTTGCCGGCAGGACCTAATGCAAATAAAATCATGTTTTCTGTTGAGACTTTTTTTACTTCGTGAAGTATTTCGTTATAATATGTAAAAGCATTTTTTGTGGGGCATAATATCCTTCTGACAGATTTTGCATTGTCCAGCAAATCATTTCCCTGCCCTGTACGGGTCTGATTTCCCTCAACAAGTACAACGTCTCTCTGATTCCAGATTCTTTTTATCAGATTTATTCGATTTTGCGTCCCATTCTTATCTTTATATGGTAAATAACATTTAAACATATAAGCGTTATAGTAGACCTTATTGGGAAGCAGTACGGAACTGTGAAACGCTCTGACTTCCTCCGTCATATATTCCCTTATTCCAAAGGCATATTGCTCCGTGTAAATATTAAGATCACCATAATTATCTGCAATAGCAATTAAAATATTTTCATTATCAGTTGTCACGGCTGCTTTTAACTTTTCGGATAAATTTTCGTCACAATCCTGAAATGGAGCCCTGTTTTTGCCTGCCATAATCTCAAATTCCCCGTCGCCAAAGCGAATTAAGGAGCAGCGTTCATTCACAATACGAGTTACGGCTTCTTCATCGCTGTGCAGTATTGGGAATTGGTATTTTCCTTTTTGAATTTTGTCAGCAATCTCGTATCCTATATTAGAAGTATTTATCTCTAATAATTGTTCAAGCTTTAATATGCGTTCTTCTAAAATATCTATTTTCCATCCTTTGATATCAAAAAAGGGTTTCAGCCGTTCTTCCCTCTGTGAGCCGTCAAAATAGAAGAGCACCTTACTTAGATCAACCTTATTTTTTTCAAGCTGATAAATAACAGAATCAAAATCTTTTACGGTAACTATGATATAGTCAAAATCTTTTTTCACCTCATGGAAACCTGTCACTTTTTTATTGTAAAAAGATTTTCCATGCTGTGAAGGGTTGTTGTCTATAAATCCCAGAATATTGGCATCACCTGTAAAATTTGCCAATGCCTTTTCACATCCGTTACCTGTTCCCCAAAAATACAATTTCATTTTGTCTGTTTGTTCCTGCATCAAAAATCCCCTTTCTGCCTTTTCCTGATTATCATATAGAGATTGGTTTTTCCTATTATGCAACTCCTACAAATGGAGTATTTCCCTGATTGCATAGATGGGACAGTCATATTTTTTCATTAAATCTGTCTTAATACTTTCTGCTTCTTTAAAAAGAGAGATAATGATTCCCCCAACTCTTTCTGGGGAATTTTCTATTGTGTATGCAGGTATTTCCAGGTTTATATAGTCAGCGTTTCTGTCCAGATAAAAAACAACCTGCGTATCTGTATTTTTCATTAATTTGCAGATACTTTTCCCGATATAGCCCGCTCCATATATGGCCACAGTTTTAATGCCGGCTTTTTTGAAAATATCCGCCGGATTTTGTCCCTGCAAGGTTTGGGCGAGCCAACTGTCGTACACGCTGTATGCATTCCGGCAGATTTCCAATTCTGTGATGTGATTTTTCCTCAGAATTTCCGGCAGCCTTTTCAGGCATTCTTCGTCTTTGCCGGAAAATACATGGTTTTTAAGTAAAATCTGTATCATTTCAAGTTCGGAGTCCATCATTAAATTTGTGTTGCTGGAAGTATTCCATTCTGTGACAATATGCTCAAAAAGAACACTCTGGTTTAAGGCAAAGACTTTCTTTTCGGCAAACATGCAGAGCCAGAGAAAATAGTCATCTGCCCCATTGTATTTCATGATATTTTGTTTCCACAGGCCTGGTATGGAACTTTTGCGAATTAATACTTGTCCCGGAGTTTCAATGGAATTCCAGCAGTTTAACATATATTCTTTTGTAACCACATCTTCAAATTTATGAAAAGCTGTATACTGCAGTTTTTTTCCGCTAATCAAACGGCAGACAACGGCATCCGCATTTCCTATATTATTTAGCTGGTCACAGAAATAGTTTTCATTTATAAAATCATCCTGATCCAAAAATACTATAAACTCGCTTTTTGAATGGGACAGGCCCCGTACCCGTGCGCCGTGTATTCCCCTGTTAATGTCTGTATGAAGAACCGTGATGTCAATAGATTCTGAGGAAAATTCATTTTCCTTAAGGGGGGCGTCTGGCGCATCATTGACGAAGATCAGCTCTACCGTATCTTCCTGTTTCATCAGCCGGGCTGCCGACTCGATTTGCTCTATAAGATTTTTCATATATTGCTGTCCATAGTAAACAGGCACGATGACAGAGACTGAATTCATGATTTCCTCATTTCCTTTTTTGGTAAAATATATGTTTTATTTGTATGGATCAGGGCTTCCATATAATCCATATATTGATCCAAATCACATTTTTCCCTTACGACTTTTAAAGCTTCTTCTGACATCCGTATTCGTTTTTCCGGGTTTTCTGCTAAATAGGCGATTTTGTCCGCAATCTTATTTATCATATTTTCCTCTTCAGGATTCACTTTAAACCCTGTCTGGCCATTGAATACTACATCTGAGGTGCCGCTGACGTTCGTCACTACCGGTACAGTACCGCAGGCCATCGCCTCCAGCATTGCAAGACAGCATCCTTCCCATTCAGAGAGATTGATATAGATATGCTGGCGTTTCCAAAAATCTCCCATAGCCCGGTGCTCCAACCGGCCCAGAAGACGCACATGCCCCTGTAATCCTTTTTTCTCAAGAAATGTCTGCAGATTTGGATAAAAAGAGCCGTCTCCGGCTATTTCCATACAATAGTCCACATGTCTTTCTTCCAGGGATTCTATCAGGGCCGGAAGCAGGTGGGCGTTCTTCTGAGAAGCAGTTAAACGTGCGCCCCATCCAATCCTGAGGCAGTCTTTACAGCTTTCATTTTCAAACCCGATATCCAGGGCATCGTTGTTCCAATTATCTTTCACAAAAACAGGGTTTATTTTGCAGGATACTTTTTTTTCCGGTATGTTCCAGGGGTCGATCAGCGTCTCCGCAATCTTTTCGCTGATTCCCAGAATCATGTCTATGCTGTCCTGCCATTGTGTCTGTTTTTCATAGAGAGAATAGTTGTCGTTATGCATGACGGAAATGATTCTTACCAAATCAGGATATTTCTGCTTTAATATGAAAGCAGCCGCCATGGCGTACTCTAAGGAATTGGCAATAAGTACAAAGGGAAGGCGCTGTTCCATATCCCTTAAAATTGGCAGGAGGGTTTCCCAGTACCTGTCTTTTTTCCAGGGGAACCTGTCAATCAAAGGTTCGGTTTTGTCTGACTGTGCCACAAGGGAATCTTTTGCATACACATGGGTGTAGTATCCCCGCTCTTTTAAGCCGGAGGCGATGTAGCAGGCATACTGCTGGTCTCCGTCCCATCCGTTTCCCATAAATGCATCTAAAAGGATACATTCGTTTTCATGAATCACCGGATTTTCCGGAACGTATGTTTTTGCCTGCTTTTCGATATATTGCCGAAATACAGGCGTATATTTTATGATTCTGTGATACAGCCCCATCTCTTTTAACTGCCTCATGATTTTTTCCTGAAAATCAGAGGTGGAAATCATAATCTGGCAATCCATATTTAAAAGTTCCCCTGGGGCAATGATTTTTTTCCCTTCTAATAACGTCCCCCATTTGGAAGGATTGTTGTCGGTAAAAAAATCAGGAACGATTCCCTGCATTTTCAAAATGTCAAGGCATTTTATGCAGTCATCCCCCGTGCCAAACAACACCAGTTTCATCGATTAACTCCTTTAAAAATCAAAACTTGACGCCGGTATATGCGTCTCCCTGTCTTCCTCCGGGGGCGGGGTCATGTAATCCCTGCCGTACAAAGTCACCAGCAGTTCCTTTTCTTTCTGAGGAACATTTATCTCTTCTCCCTCAAACAGCATCCGCTTGGTGTTTATATAAAACTCCCGTTTAAATCCCGGTTCTCCTTTCACCCAGCAGTCCGGGAAAGACAGACAGGTCACATATTTTGATTTCCTCTCATCATATTTTTTAGAAAGAAAATCAAGCATGTCAAATGCCCTGTCTACCGGAATCCGGTTCAGACACCAAAACCACAGCCTTTTAAACCAGCTTCCACCGCACACTTTTCCTGCCTCCGAATACATAACCTTCCTGCAGCATACCCGCAAAAAATTGTAAAACTTCTTTTCCAGGTACTTTTCAGGAATTCCATCCATAGGGAATATTTCCACATACACGCCCCTGCGCATTTTCATATGCTCCTGTCCATAACGGATAAAAGAAGTCCCGTTTTTTAAAACCTTTGCGTATCCCCACCGGTACTCCGGGTCGGTTTCATGGTTTTGAAAAAAGTATTTCTCTGTATTCAATTCTTTTTTACAA
>Ga0137307_100306_pt1 | contig 72467 bp, 61 predicted proteins | sample NAcewD2O_March_2_FD_97180 | JGI IMG/M metagenome (GOLD analysis project Ga0137307, IMG submission 97180) | Mouse cecal microbial communities from Vienna, Austria - N-Acetylglucosamine amended D2O_March | ecosystem: Host-associated > Mammals > Digestive system > Large intestine > Cecum | place...
TTAATTTATACTTAATGATACAGTCGTATTATAATGTATATTCTGAGATTTTGCAATACCCTTTTAACATTTTTGTAATATTTTATGCTTCAAGTATATTAAATAGTTTACCTGCGGGCCGCATAGGCGACATAATTCTTTTCTGCCGCAATGCGATCCCCCGGAGGGCTTTCACCTTATAGGAGACGAAGTTTCCTAGATAAGAAAAAAGCCGGGGAATTTCACCCCGGCTCCATTCATTTGAAAAGTTACTATAAATTTTTATTTCTTTCTGCAAGCTGCAGGGCAGAAATCACCGGCACGATCAGGATTCCGCAGAAAAAATTGCTGATGCCGTGTATAAGATCAAAGGGCAGTCCAGCAATGATCCAGGAGATCATCCCCTGAAAGCTCATTCCAAATAAAATAGCCTGCGCCGGCGCATACAGCGTCCCGAACAGGAAACCATGAACCGCACAAACTGTCATGTATATTAGAGGCCGCAGCCTTTTCGGAAGATGTTCCGGAAGGAGCATGACAGCGCCCCACAGGACCGTCCATACATAAAGGTAAGGAACCCACCACGCTGCAAAACCGCTGAAGGTTCCATTTAAGATCACATAGATATAAATAGGATATAATGCCTTTTTCCGGTAGACCACCGTAAACGCAATGGTAAATACGCCCAGCAGGTGGATATTGGGCGCTACCTCCATCAGGAGCTTGGACGCGTACATCACCGCGCCCAGCATCGCAAATATGGTAATTTCCCTTGTTGTCGGCTTCACGTTTATTCCACCTTAAAAGCGTAGGTGTCTCCTTCCGTAATCTTCGTGGAATCCACACCTTCCGCCGCGTATTCTCCGTTGACATAAAATGCCCAGTAAACGCCGTCCTTGTCATAGTCCGCCGTAATGCCGTTGACTGTCTTGACAAACAGGCCGTACTCCCCTTCTTCGCCTTCGATCAGTCCCACATCCTGCAGCGCTTCCCCGACGGTTTCTTTGTCCGTATGGATCTCAAACAGGGTTTCCTCCCCTTCCTGGTCCACTACGGTGAAGGGAAACTGTGTCTCGCCCTCTCCCAGTACATTGCCCTCGGTATCTGCCTGGTCATCGTCCGCGGCCTCACTGTCCGCTTCATCCGGATTTTCGTTCTTCGCCCCATCCGGATCTTCACCCTTTGGTTCGTCCAAATTCCCGTTTTCTGCATCCGATTCCGTCTGCTGCTCCGCGGCAGAGCCACCCTTTGACTGATTTTCCTTGCCGCCATTACAACCCGCTGCAGACAGTGCCATAGCCACAATCAGCACGATGCAAAGGAAGAATGACCATTGTTTTCTCATGCATTTCTTTCGCATAACTTCGATTCTCCTTTAATTTGTATTTCCTCCGTCAGCCGGCGCCCGCGGCTTTATATTGCGTGAGGATCGTCCTGTCCGGATATTTCGACTCGGCATGGCTGCAAAAGGGCTGCCGCAGATTCTAAAGCTTCTGTGCCTTCGCACAGTTTATGCTGCGGCAGTTCCTGACCGGCCTTCTCAGATTGATGATTCGCCTGCCGAAAGAGCTCTTTTCCCTTTCCGGCTCCTGTTCGAATCACAGATTCCAATGGCTTTTCCCTGAATTGTGGCGTTCAGGTATGTATAGCGGCACATCCTTTTTCCGGAAAATGCATTCCCAAAAACGTGCCTGTATATCAGGTCAGCAGTCTGTATTTCGCTGCGGCCCGCTTTCTGTCTGGCGGGCCGGGGCTGTTTTATGCCTCACGGCGACGGGCTCGTACAGGATTTGCACCTGTTTCCCCGGGCAGTCCTTTACTATCATAATCGTTTGCCGAACTCCCGTCAATATAATTTTTATGCCCATTCATCACATCATACGTTATAGTTCACGGCCGCGAACTATAACGCATCCAGCCCATTGAAAAGTCGCCTGACGGCGAGGGGCTGGATGCACGCAACCGCTATTTTACTGGCCGGATGCCTTGCAGCAGGGTGCAAGGCACCGTGAACAGTAATCATCATATAAAAGAAAAACTTCCCAGCAGCCAGCTACAGGGAAGTCTCCTCTATCATTTTTCGAAATCGCTCTAAATCCGATTTCGTTGTAATCTTAAAATTGCTCTCTTCTCCAGGAATCATCACGATGTCTAATCCTGCGATAATAGCAGGCTCTGTAGATCCGTTTATCCTCAATATCTGATCAGGAAGTAATTTTTTGTTGGCTTCGTAATATGCTCCCAGCTGAAACAATTCGGGAGCCTGTCCTGCATAAATCTCATTTCTGTTCAGCAATGACTTCACCTTTACTCCATCTGTACTGTAGTAAACCGTGTCTTTCATCGGCAGAACAGGCATAACCCCATCATGCCCTGCCGCCGCAGACAGGCAGCGTGTAATCAGCGCTTCGGATATCACAGGTCTGGCCGCATCATGGATAAGCACATAATCCGAATCCTCTGCATATTCCTTTATATCTTTCAGTCCTTGATATATAGAAAACTGGCGGTTCAGTCCTGGCGCAGAGAATCCTCGGAATTTATTCCTGGTTTCTCTCTGATCAAAGCATTCCTTAATCTGATCATGCCACGGCAAATCCGCAACAATCTGAATTGCATCAATTCCATTATGCAGAGACAGTTTGTCAATGCAGTATTTTACAATAGGCATGCCTCTTATCTCTATATATTGCTTTGGAATTTTTGAATACATCCTCGCCCCTGTGCCCCCGGATAAGATTAAAGCAATGTTCATGTTTTTCCTTTCCTATCATTTTCCGAAAAAATTATACTAAAGATTGTTCAAAAATTTATTCCCGTAATCTGCCATTCCAATTTGCAGAAAGCAGTTATCTCTATGTGTATCGAGCAGATTTCCAGTAAGATACAGACTAACTCTGCAACAGCGCAGTAACAGGCCGCCGCAAGCCGAAATCTGTTCGGCCAGTCCAAGCTCATAAAGAATCTGGTTGGAGGTTTCCGTCTTAAGCAGAACCGTTCCTGAAAAAAGTTTGCTATTGTCCCCTCACATAAGAACATATCAGGTACGAAAGCATCTCTGTATCAAATATACTGTATAGTCTTAACGGTTATACCGTTTTTCTTTGTCCGATGTTTCAGTTTTAAGCATTCTTGCCTCCTGTTTAAAAGGTATGAAAGTGCTTATGGTTGCCGGCATCTCATCAACATTATCCTCATATTGTTTACTTCCACCTCATAAACCTTCGCTACTGGAAGATTGCATAAAACACTGTCTCCGTATGATCTAAGTGATAATTTCTCAAATATAGTTTGTACTCTGGTACCAATGATTTTATAAATTGAGGTAATTCAATAATATCCTCCGGCTTGTGATATATTGATATCGCCAAAGTCGGATGATATTTCTTAATTGTTTCTTCCGCCCCTTTAAGTGCTTCTAATTCAGCCCCTTCGATATCCATTTTTATAAATGTTACCGGCTCGCCATCCATAATATCATCAATAGATGCTGTTGGAATGACCTGTTCATTCCCATCTCCTTTTCTGGTAATAAAAGAAGAAGAACCATAGTTGTCAACTTCATTAAATATCAGTTCTGTCTCACAATTCCAAAGCCCCTTTGGAACCAATTGTGTAACTTTGTTCAGCTTTGGCATTTTTTTTAGAACATCATCACATATCTTCACACATCTTCTATCAGGCTCAAATGCGACCACCTTACTGCACTCATAATTGCACCATCTCATAAATTGTGCCGAGGAATATAAGTTTAAACTGCCTCCATCAACAAATACTTCCTTCTTTCCCTTGGCGTGTCTTGGAACGATCTCTTCGTCAAAATATTGCAGTTCATCCAGATCACAAAACTGTATTATCTTTTCTTCCGGCACCCCAGCCTCCAAAGCCTTCCTTCTTCTCAGGCCATTGAACACAACCACATACATGTCTTTCATAGATGTCACATAGCTTAAATCTTCGATCGGATTACCTGGCAGTTCTGCGATAGAAAAATCAAAATGACGGTTTGCTCCCCTCATCAGGAGCCGAAACAGTATACTATTCCAGTCTGTACCATAAATAATAAAATGATTATCTCGATTTTTGATAATCTCCTTTATATTCTTTTTTTCATCCAACTCATAATCGAAAAGAATTACAAGAGGTATCAAAACGTATTGATCGTAATGCCATCCATTAGCCATCAAATTTTCTATCATTTCCGCAGAATAAACGCCTTCTGGAACAAGCACCATATGATATTCTTTTTCATTGTAAAAATCATCTATTGATTTTGCCCCCCCCCGCGTATTTTTTGCATCACTGACACAGTAACCTGCGAATTTATCATCCAAACCTATTCTTTTCAAAAAATCCATTGTCAAACCGGCATGCACACCTGCTCCATATATAATGAACCCTCCGTCAAATTCTTTCAGCCTGTCATAGATTTTTTTCTTTAAACATCCTACCCGTCCCGAAAAATCATGATACTCCTCTATCACCATATCCAGAATGTGCTCCATGTTTCCTGTCGTATAATAATTAAATCTGTGTTCAAATATCCTCCTTGACTTCTCGTCTGCAAAATCTTCTCTTCTGATTGTTTCCATCATGGTAACTCCTTCCTACATTCAAAATTTTTTGATTCTGTCTAATATCATGCTTACTGACAAATTCCATCTGGAAATCCCAGAAAATTCCCTTTTCCTGCTGCCTTGCACATGAAAATTTATCCTGCGTGTAAGGCATCGGTAATTATCGTGAATTATATTAGTACAGCATTGCATTAATAACCGAGTAAATAGTGCCCGCTGTTCACACCATCGCTGTATTGGAGTCAGTCAACGATGCTACCAGCATCGCCTCCTTCCTCCGTCTTGCGCTGCTGTAAACATCAGACGCTATTTACTTCGGAATTAATGCAATGATGTACTAGTGTACTGACCGCATTATATCCAATGAAACTCCGCAGGATAATTTTTCATCGGCAAGGCGGCTGAATGAGGCGTAGCCGGTAGCTGTTGTCACAAGGAGGGACCCGCTTGCGGGAGGATTCCTTATGACCTAATCGTCGATTGAAGCCAACACAGTCCGATGGAAAATTAGGCAAGGAGGTTTGTTGGAATATAATACGGTCAGTACACTAGAACTTTAATTCACGAATATTCCGGATTGTCTCCGCATACGGCCGGCCTTTTCCAAATAATAATGTTGTCCCCAGCACAAAGCCTCTCACACCTTTGGGTGCAAATTCCAGAATCTTATCCGCACTGCACGCGCCGTCCCAGAAGATTTCAAAATCCATGTCTTCTTTCAGGGCCAGCAGCTTGGTGATCTTCTTCCCCACATAAGGAAGGTACATCTGTCCGGCATTTCCTGGGTTCACTGACATGACAAGCACTTTTTTTACAATACGCAGCATTTCCATTACCGTTTCGACAGACGTACCCGGATTGATGGCAATTCCAGGCACCATACCTGCATGTATTATTTTTTGCAAAGTGGTTGATGGATGATATTCTGCTTCCGGATGGATATAAACCGTATCCCCTTTACGCAGATTTTTTAAAAACAGGCCGATGCAATTGTTTGGATGCTCTATCATTAAATGTACATCTAACGGTTTTTCTACTGTGCATGCTATATACCTCATGTCATTGAGCGACATGGCAAAATTGGGGACATAGCGTCCGTCCATAATATCTATATGGAATGAATCTATACCTCCCTCTTCCAGATTTTTTACCTCTTTCTCCAGATTTCCATAGTTGGCACACATCATGGAAGCGGTTAATTCAAAATCCATCCTTTTCCCCCCATCTCTCCATTTTTAGAAAAGTGTCCTTATCTAAGTAAACATCAAACGCCCTGCATGAAAAATCTTCAGATCTTTTTGATGGTATAAAAAGTATAATGTCATTAGTGATTCGCTCATATAAGCAGTATATCTGTCAGACCTTTCCCAGCCTTTTGGAGTGCTCAGTTCTTCTGTTCGTTTTAAAATAGGAAACAGCCATGCGCAATAATCCGCTAAAACCTTTTTTTTGGCTATGATCATATTATAATTGTAAAAATATTGCTGTGAGAAAATATCATGGTATGCTTTTGCATACTCCGGCTCTAATTCTTTCAGAGCATACAGCATTACATCCCAGTCTGCTGTTTTCAAATATCGGTTATGATGTTCGCCAATATCAGGTTCATGTAAGGTCGGAAACTGTAATACAGCATCGATATCATTTGCTTTCAGTTTTCTCAGATCTTCCATGGAAATGTCCAATATCCTGCGATAATGAAAGAAGCCATAATATTCCATATGATCGCCGGCATCCAATAACCGATTTTTCCATAACCAGTAAAACGCTGTCATTTCACAGTAATTTCCATTTTTAGCAGAGATATTATCTCCTGTATTATCAGTCAGTTCTGCAATTCTTATATCTGTCAAATCTGCTCCAACCTGTATCGGATACACCCATTCCCGCAGTTTCTGTACGTGCTCCAGCAGATAGTCTTTATAAAATTTAATCATAAAAACCTGTATCTGCGGGCTTTCATTCCCTTGAGGCAAAGAGTGTAAAGCAGGAAAAATCCCCTGCCTCGAAAAATACCTTTCCATCAACGCTGCTTCTCTTTTAGAATCCATACAGACATAAGATCTGAATCCATTTTCCTGAATAATGCCAGTAATTTCCAGATGCATATCCTCTGGCGTTCCTATCAGAATACAGAATTTATCCTTCTCCGCCTGAGTCATTCCTCGAGAAAAATTTCCAATCTCGCGAACCGGCAAGCCAGCCAGGAAAAAAGGGTTTCCCTTATGTGAACTTACCAGAAAACCTTTTACCGGATGTTCCGGATACAGTACCTGCAGCGCCCTGCAGACGCCAAGTGCAATCGATTTTGCTCCATAAATCCAAAGTTCCATCGTCTTTCCCTATACCTCCAAACAATTTTCCAGACTGTCTATTCTTATTTTTATATATTGAAATTAATTTCCATTTTACATGGACAGTTTCTCATTTTACACCAATCTGATAATATTCTATACCGATTTTTGCCAGACGTTTTTTATCATACTGATTCCTCCCGTCAAAAATCACTGGCTGTTTTAGCTGTTTCGCAATCTCTCCGAAATCCGGTTGCCGGAACTCTTTCCACTCTGTGATCAGTATCAGCGCGTCTGCATTTTTTAATGCTTCATACTTACTGTCAACATATGTAATCTTTTTATTATCCTTCAAATAATACAATCTTGCTTCATTCACTGCCTTTGGGTCATAAGCGGAAACTTCCGCCCCTTGCCGGGTCAATTCATTAATAATCGTAATTGCAGCTGATTCCCGCATATCATCTGTATCTGGTTTGAAGGAAAGTCCCCAGACTGCAAAACGTCTGCCATGTAAATCATCACCAAACTTTTTTACAACTTTTTCCGGTATCACTCTTTTTTGATAATTGTTTACTGTCTCAACAGCCTCCAACATTTTCGGTTCATAATCATATTTATGGCTTGTTTTAATCAAAGCTTTTACATCCTTCGGGAAACAACTGCCGCCGTATCCACATCCTGGATAAATAAAACTATAACCAATCCGTGAATCACTTCCAATACCCATACGAACTTTATTTACATCAGCCCCTACTCTCTCACAGATATTGCTGATTTCATTCATAAAACTAATCTTCGTTGCCAGCATTGCATTTGCCGTATACTTTGTCATCTCCGCGCTTGCAATATCCATAAGTATAAAATTTTCATTATTTCTGACATAGGCACTGTATAATTCCCGCATCACATCAGCAGCCTCACTGTTGTCTGCGCCTATTACGATACGGTCTGGTTTCATACAGTCTCCTACAGCAGTCCCTTCTTTTAAAAATTCAGGATTAGAGATCACATCAAAAGTCAGATTCGATTTCCTTTTATCCAGTTCTGCCTGAATTGTTTCTCTTACTCTCTCTGCTGTCCCTACAGGAACCGTAGACTTGTCTACAACATACATATGGCGGATCATCTCTTTTCCGATATCAGACGCTACTGCTGTTACATATTGCAGATCTGCACTTCCATCTTCTCCCATCGGCGTGCCTACTGCTATAAAGCATATTTCCGACCTTTGAAGGGCTTCCCTGATGCTTGTAGTAAAATGAAGGTGCTTCAAAGCATAATTATTCCTAACCATGGGTTCGAGGCCTGGTTCATAAATAGGTATCATCCCATTTTTCAAACGATTTATTTTCTCTTCGTCCACATCCACACACCAAACGTTATTTCCCATTTCTGCAAAACAGGTTCCTGTCACCAAACCAACATATCCTGTCCCAACCACTGATATTTTCATTTGTTTTTCCCTCCATACTTAGTGAAATGGCCGAATGGCCATAACGGTGTGTCCTGGAATATACGTCGTTACCCCAAATTACCGGTACACACCTGCTCAGACAATTTCTCTGAAATATGCTATCGTTTTCATTAGTCCCTCTTCCAGCGGAATCACCGGTTCCCAATTCAACTTATCCTTTGCCAGTTTAATCACTGGACGTCTCTGCGTAGGATCATCTCCTGGAAGAGGGCAATGGACAATTTTTGAAGATGACCCTGTAAGTTTCATAATTATTTCTGCCAGCTCCATCATTGTAAATTCCTCTGGATTTCCCAGATTCACCGGTCCTGTAAAATTTTCAGAATTCATCATTCGGTACATTCCGTCAATCAGATCATCCACATAGCAAAAGCTTCGCGTTTGTGTTCCGTCCCCATAGATTGTAATGTCCTCCCCTTTGAGCGCCTGTACAATAAAATTCGATACTACCCGGCCATCACACGGGTTCATTCTTGGTCCATATGTATTAAAAATGCGAATCACCTTGATGTCTACGCGATTCCTTCTGTGATAATCAAAAAAAAGAGTTTCTGCCATTCGTTTTCCTTCGTCATAACAAGAGCGGATTCCGATTGGATTCACATGGCCACGGTAAGATTCCGGCTGTGGATGGACTTCCGGATCCCCATAAACCTCGGAAGTGCTTGCCTGAAGTATTCGGGCGTTCACTCTTTTTGCAAGGCCCAACATATTAGTTGCACCAATTACGCTGGTCTTAGCTGTCTTGATCGGGTTATACTGATAATGCGGCGGACTTGCAGGACATGCAAGATTGTATATCTGATCCACCTCCACATATAACGGTTCTGTTACATCATGGCGGATAAATTCAAAATACGGATTGGACAGCAAATGGCGGATATTTTCCTTACTTCCTGTAAATAAATTATCTGCACAGATAACATCATTCCCTTCCATGAGCAATCTTTCGCATAGATGAGATCCCAAAAAACCAGCGCCGCCTGTTACTAAAATTTGTTTCATCCTGTTTCCTCCTGATTAATATCTATGTTCCAGCATTTCAAAGTCTTTTTATTTCTTTCCCCCTGTTATCCCAATATTCTGGCCTGTCACCACATTTGCCTTTTCAGACAAAAAATACTCAAAGGCAGGTATAACGTCATCTACTGTCAAATTACGTCCAAGAGGATTATTCTTCGCATTTTGTTCAATCACCAGCTCTGGTATACCCGACAAAAATTTTGTTTCCATCATATCTGGAGAAACTGCATTTATCGTAATCCCCTTTCCTGCATACTCAACAGCAAGACTTTTCATTAGTCCTAAAAGTGCATATTTTACTGTAATATATGGGCTCAGAAATTTGGGCGGCATTCCGATTACAGAATCTGTGAGCATAAAAACTACCTTACCATATTTTTTTTTAATCATTTCTGGTATTAATGTTTTTAAAATCATAACTATCGGCCTCAGAGAGATATCAATCCCTTCCTGGTAATCCCGCCAAAGACATTTATGATATTTTTTATTGAATATTTGTGGCGCCGCAAGATGTACCACATGGTCCGGAACATTTCCTGACTTTATAATTCTGTATATAAGATCCTGTATACTCTTCTCGCAAAAAAAGTCCGACTGAATCGGAATAATCTTTTCTCCGTATTCTTCTTGAAGTTTGTTGATTGCATTTTGGGAATCACAAAAATGAGCCCAGATTTTCTCATAATTCTTCTCTACTTTCCTTATCAGCGCATTTCCCACATCGGAAGAGGCACCTGTTACAAAAAGAATTTTTCCTTCAGTCATCTAAAACACCCGCTTTCAATTTTCCTCTCAGAACTTTCTCACCCCGCTGGTTCCTGATTGTGATTTTTATCACTACACATTTCAACTCTTCATATAGTTTTATAATTTCTCCGCAAACAGTTAAGTGATCTCCAATCATTACCGGTTTGGGAAAACTGACTTCTAAACCTTGTATCAGACAATTCCTTCCCGGCAAATACTCTCCGCCAAATGTTGAAATGAAAGAAGCTGTCAGCATTCCATAAACTATCTTGTCCGGAAAACCTTTTTTTCCGGCAAATTCCGGGTCGGAGTGTAGTGGATTTTTATCTCCTGTTATTTCAAAAAATTTTTCTGCCATTGATTCCGTAATCACAATAGAAAAGCTCTCTTTCATCCCTACAGATAAATCCTGTATCCGATATTCGTTCATCCTATCCTTTCACCTTTTTCATGATAAAATCCACCATTTCCCCAACGTTATTCATAGAATTTACTTCTTCAATATTAAATTTAATTTTAAACGCATCTTGAACCGCAACTACCAGATTTATCTGCTCTAAGCTGTCCCAATCCTCGATATCTACAGACGATGTCGCATCCGTCAGTTTTATTTTCTCATCGTCAAAATTATTTTGAAAAATAGATGTCAGGATTTTTAATACTTCTTCTCTTTTCATTTTCATCACTCAACCTTTATAAATTTATTTCTTTTTTGATAGGAGCTGACAGGCATATATACCCACTTCGTATTGCCCATACAGTCCTCCTCCATTTTGACAAACCCCTGCGTTCCATAAAAGTCTTTCACCATGTTGTTTTTTGCCGTAGGATAATAGTATCCCCTTATCTCCTCGATGCCTCTTTCCCTGCACCGTTCTGACAGTGCATCCATCATTGCAGTTTCCATCTCCCTTTTCAGCGTCCTGCAACTCATTAGCCAAAGGTCAATATAGCATATCTTCTCATTAACACGTCCAATAACTATCGAAACAACCCCATTATCCCCAAACCGGTCTTTTAGCTTCCCACAAAGCGTAATATAACTTTCATCAGACATGATTGCTTCCAGTTCTGATCGTGTATACCTTTTCGTCGTCAGATTAAATTGGTTACTTTTATTAATCAGCTGAAAAATCCGTGCAATATATACCGTCTCAAATGGTCTGATCACCGCCCTCATATCCAGTGAAATCAAATATTCTCCATAGTCCGCAAAGCTTCCTCTGAACTGTGTCCGCCGTGCATTTTCCAAGTACATCTCACTGCGCCGCCCGTCATCCTCTGAAACAACCGTCACCTCAAAAAATCCGTTTCTGTCTATATTCTGTATATACTGGTGCGACTCTCCAATTTCTGGTGCTGCCGTTCCAGGAAATTGTTCAGTAACGATATGCCGTTCTGCCGGATTATCATCAATAAACACAAGACTCTCCGGCAAAAGATTTAATGTATCCGCAATATCTGAAAAGTTCCTGTCCTTCGATTCCCAGTTGGCTTTTATCTGAATAAAATCCTCTGGTTTCAATTCACTGTCTGTATGCCGAAGTCCCGCTATTGCATTTTCATATTCATTTTTAGAATCTACATTCAAAAGGATTCCCAACTGTTTGTGAGCCTTTATATACTTCTGAAATTCCAGGTACGCCTGTCCGGCCGGCGCTTCCTGTCCAAGAAGAATTTGTTCCACCCCATCATCCCCGATTACCCCGCCCCACAAAGTATTATCCAGGTCAAAAACGAACCCCTTTTTATTTTTTCCGAAAACAGACTTTATGATGTTGGCCACATTAAATGCCAGATACGGAATAGCCCTTATATTCAGAGCATATTTATATAAATAAAAATAAAACGGATCTGACCATTCCTTTAGGCCATAATCTGCAGAAATGTAATTAATGTCGCAGATAAAAAAATCTTTATGTGACTGTGTGTATTCATAAAATTTCATATTTAACCGGGTGAGGAAATTCACCCTTCCATGTATATCACTGGCATCTTTGTTGCCAAGCAGACGATACATCGGCATCTCAAAATTATTCTGAATAACCGGACAATGGTAAGTATCTGCCAGGCAATTCCACATTTTCTCGAACTTTTCCATCTCACCGCGAACCAGACTGTCAATCATCTCTCTGCTGTCCGCCATTGTCGGATATCGATCCACGTTGCGGTTAGTCGTGTGGATATAGATAATATCAGGATGAAAATTTTTTAATCGATCATTTGAAAATACAGCCTCCTCATAATATCTGTTATATTCTGCCTCGTAAAAATGCGGTTTGATTCCTTGGTTTAGAAGAAACAATTCCATCATATTCTTAATCTCACCGATAGTCGAACCACCCAAAATGGCTATATTCTTTTCTATAAACGAGTTCCCGGATGCCAGAAGTTCCTTTTTTATTTTTCTCTTTGTACCGAGAATCTCCTCAGCATGAAACGGATATTCCAACTTCTTCATATAGCTTCCCCCCCTTAGTTTGGCCTATCCATATCTCCATCCCCTTTAAACAACACAACTTCCGGGATTGACGACATATAATGAATTTCAATATTTCTTCGCTCAAAAGGAGAAAAATACTCCGGCATGATATTACCTGTATTGGCCGTCAGTTTCCATCCGCCGTCGGAAAGGATGCCATCCTCAATTCCTGTTTCATATATATCCGCATATTCACAACCATATTGCTCCATCAGCGCATCTAATTGAATCGTAAAAAACTGAAGCAGTTCCTGATCTCCTATTCCGTCAATGACACGAAGGATACTTGCTCCGTTATATTCCTGTATCCTCAATATCACTAACAATTTTTTCGTTTCGTAGCGGATACCATACTTAAGATATTGATATACCGGATGATGAAAATACCTTCTCTTCAAATAATCAGGTGTTTTCACCGGATGATTTTCCCTTACCAGGCATTCCTCCAGTCTGAAAGATTCCATCAATTCTTCAAAATCTGTATATTCTTCAATCTGCACCTGTACATTACACTGATATTGCGGAATTTCGTTTTCTTTTACCAAAGCAATAGTATACTCGTCCAAAGGCCGTAGTCGGTACCACTGTTTCATACAGCCCGTTTCTAAACCAAGGAACTGATATAAATGCCTTGTCCTCGGGTTGATCCCCGGACCTGAAATAGATTTTATATCACAGCTGTTCTGGAGAAATTTAAGAATCTTCACCCCCAGCATAGTATCTGTGGTCTTGATTGTTTTCCAAATAGCAAGCATGACATCCTTTTGTGACGTGCCATAAGGGATATAGCCTAAAATCCCTTTGATATCCCCTTCATTTTCAGAAATCACAAAAGAAACTTCCTCTCCCCAAACATGCTGAAATTCAAAGAGCGTCCTGTCCCTGCCCATAATATGATCTTTCTTCCAATTTTTACATATAAATTCCATAATCTTTGGAATATCATCATATTGCGCAAACCGAATCATGACATCTCCTCCAGATAATTCTCACTTTTAGGTGGAAAATCATTACAATCAAAGCGCGGTATCTGATATCGGCCGTCCTCATCCAAATCTGCCTGCCGCACCTCTGTTGTCAGTCCAAGCTTACATCCTTGTCCGGCTATGTAGCAGATCACATCATGATTAAAATTTCCATAAGGGTAATTCATAACCCATGCTTCCCGGTCTATAAATTCCTCCATAACCTCCAGTGATTTTTCTATATCTTTCTTCATACTCTGCGGTGACAGATTTCCAAGCCAGTAGTGGTCATATCCATGCAGTCCGATGAACATGCCATGTTCTTTCATACATCTTATCTGATCTCTGTTCATATAAAGTTCTCTTGAAAAAATATTTTCCGATACGCCTACATATTTTTCGAATAATATACCTGCAATCTCTGATCGTATATTTTCTGGTATGGCTGTCTGCAGAACTCTCTTTACAAACACTGTGTCCTCATTGTCAAAACGTCCTTTCACAGCACACTGCCTGTACAAGTGTTCATTAGACGGAAGTTCAGGATATATTTTCCGATACTGGTTCAGCAGATTCAGCAGATCTTCCTTCAAGCTTGCTGTCGATGCTGAAGCAAGAATATAGTGAATCTTATTCACATCAAGCAGAACATTTTCCGTAAAAGTCCGGCCCGGAATAAAGAAAGAACCCTGAAGCTTATATTTTTGCAGCAACGGAAATGCTACCGTAAAGTGATCAATGTACCCATCATCGAAGGTCAGCAGAATCGCATTTTCTGGAAGATTTCCGTTTCCATCTGCCGCTTTCAGAACCTCATCCATTGTCACCGGATGAAAATTTTTTACAAAGAATTGGAGCTGCTGTTCAAACAGTGAATAATCCAGTCCTTTGATCGCCGGATATCTGTTATTCGCAATATCTCTGATGTAGTGATACATCACAACATAAAGCTTTTTCATACTCTACCCCTTTTACTGAATGCATTTTTTCTTACATATATGGTATATAACAATTTTTACACAGTCCGCATTTATACCATTCTCCTTTCTTATGCATTTCTCTGAGATGTTCTAATCTTTCTCCATTCCAGATTTTTTCTATTGAATCTTCTGCTATATTTCCTAATATATAGGGGATATCGGCGCTTACGCAGCATGCCCTGCACTCTCCATCCCAGGTTATAAGCAGTCTCTGCCATAACTGAGAACATGAAAATTTTATTTTCTCCCCCCGCATTTCGATGGATCTGCCAAATTTGCGATCTCCATATGGAATATAATCTTCAAACGCAACCTGATCCGCAATATCTGCAAAGTATTGTTTAAATTCTTCATTTTCTGCTTCAGTATCTGTCATTAAAACTTTCTGAATCCTTATAAATACTGGATGTCCGGCTTCTTCATTGTAGGCGGCAAAATATTTAATATTCTGTATTACCTGTTCAAATTTCGCTCCTACCCTGATTTTGGAATATTTATCTGGATCAATAGAATCAATAGAAAAGAATATTTTATCCAGACCGGCATTTATCAATGCATCCGACAAATCTTTATTAAGCTTAACTGCATTTGTATTGATCATTATATCTAAAATGCCTTTTTCTTTTGCATACCGAACCATATCTACAAGTTTTTCATTTAATGTAGGCTCTCCTCTCCAGTTTAACTTTATTGAGTAAACTCCGATTCGCGCTGCTTCATCTATAATTTTTTTGTATAGTTCCCAACTCATTAATCCATATTTTATATTGCTTTTTTCACCTTTTTCCAGTTCCACCGTGCATAAACACATGGGACACCGCAGATTACAGATACTCGATGTCTCAATATCCAGATGGATCGGCATTCTTTCTACTATATAATCATATGGATTTTCATTCCATTTCCGTCGATACTCCAGATATTTTTTATGATGCCTCTTTTTCCATTTTCCGTTATCCGGCAACTGTTCATGAAAATTAAAGTTCACTTTAATCTTATTTTTCTCACCCATCTCACAAACTCCTCCTGATGATTGTTTTTACTGCATCTGCTGCATATTTCAGTTCATTGTGTGAAATATTTGTAGAACATGGCAATACCAGGATCCGTTTCCAAAGATTCGACGCGTTGTCCAATGACTGTGCCTTCACTGACCCTTGATATGGTTTTTGCAAATGGATTGGTTTCCAGAATCCTCTTCCTTCTATCCCCATTTCCTCCAGTTCTTGGCATAACTTCCTGACCTCATCCGTTCCGCCCTCTTTCAGCACAATCCCTGAAAGCCAGCAGGCGCTTTTCTCTCCCTCTGGAGCCGGGAACAAGGATATTTTGTATTCGTGAAAAACTTTGTTCATAAAAAGCACGGATTTCCCGCTTTTTCCTTACAAACTCCCCTACCCTCTCTAATTGTGCGCAGCCTACAGCAGCCTGGATATTTGTCATCCGATAATTAAACCCTACCATATCATGGTCATATTCTTCAGAAACCCTGGCAGTTGTTGACAAATGTTTTAATTTTCTCATAAGCTCTTCGTCATTTCCAATGATCATACCGCCGCCTCCGGCAGTCACAGTTTTATTTCCATTAAAAGAAAAAACCGTTAAATCAGCAAGTCCTCCAATTTTTTCCCCTTTATATTCCGCTCCTATAGCCGCTGCTGCATCTGCAATTACTGGTAAGTGATAGCGCTCTGCAATTTCTTTTATCTTCTCCATATTCGGAATGTTTCCCAGTGTATATACAGGCATGACCGCCGCAATACGCTGTCCGGTTTTTTTATGAATCAGTCTCTCAGCATCCCAAACTGTATTTTTTTCCAATTCCTGTTCCAACTGAATTGGATCTAAGGTCCAGGAGTCCAATGAAATATCTATCAGCCAAGGAACCGCCCCACAATGTGCTATGGCATTTGCTGTAGCGATAAATGTAAAAGTCGGTATAATAACCAGTTCATCTCTTTTTACCCCGCATCCTGTAAGGGACAGATGTAATCCCGTTGTCCCTGATGATGTTGCCACCCCATATCTCGTTCCACATATTTCTGACATCATTATTTCGATACGGTCTACAAATTCTCCAACGGAAGAGACGTATGTAGTGTCAATACACATATTTAAATATTTTCTTTCATTACCTGTCAAATTTGGCACTGATAAAGGAATCATTTTTTACAACCCCATTTTCTTGTTACTATTCACAGTCATTTCACTCACATGCGCAAAAACAGCCAGCAAAGCTGTCTGCCGATGCTGCGCATCTTGATTTTTATAAATTATATAAATCTACTTTATATTTCTCCATATTGAGCTGCAGAAATTCAATCGTAGCAGCAAGTCCCTCTTCTAAAGAAAAGCGCGGACTCCAGTCTGTAAGCTCCAATATCTTCTTATTACATCCTAATAATCTGTTTACTTCACTCTTTTTTGGCCTGAGTCTTTCCTCATCACATATAATTTTTGCCCTTGGATTAATCTGCCGGATCAATACTTCTGCCAATTCCCCTACAGATATCTCTTTCTGTGTTGCTATATTAATCTCTTCACCAATCGTCCGATCTGACTGATAAATACAAATAAAGGCTTCTGCCACATCTTTTACATAATTGAAATCTCTGGCTGGGCTTAACAGCCCTAATTTGATTTCTTCCTTTCCAGCCAAAAGCTGTGTAATGATCGTAGGGATCACAGCCCTGGCAGACTGTCTCGGACCATAGGTATTGAATGGACGGACAATTGTAACCGGCAGGTCAAAGGAGCGATAAAAGGATTCTGCCAGTCTGTCAGCACCAATTTGGGTTGCAGAATAGGGGGATTGTCCCTGATAAGGATGTGCCTCATCAATCGGTACATATTTTGCTGTCCCATACACCTCTGAAGTAGATGTTGTCAGCACTCTTTCTATCTTTAGTGATCTTGCCGCCTGCAGGACATTTAAAGTCCCCTTTATATTGGTATCTACGTATGCATCCGGTGAATGATAACTGAATGGAATCGCGATCAACGCTGCCAGGTGAAAGACTGCATCACATTTTTTTAAAGCTTCCCGAACTCCATTTGGATCTCGGATATCTCCCCGAAAAATTTCAACATGTTTCATAATTTCATCCGGTAATATATCCAGCCAGCCCCAGTTATTAAATGAATTATAATTTACAAACGCTTTTACCTGGTATCCTTTTTTTACCAGTTCTTCTGTCAAATGGCTCCCAATAAACCCATCTGCTCCTGTTACCAAAACCTTATTCATCTGCTTTCCCCTCACTCTATATGAAAGTCAATATTATAAAATGATTTTTTCAACCCCTGCTGCTTACCATGAAAATAGCTTTTTATGTAAAAAAGAATCTTTGCTGAAGCATTTCCGTCCCCATATGGATTTTTAGTATCCTTTACATACTCATAAAACTCTTTGCTGACCGCTTTTAACACCGTATACAGTATTTCTTTTTTTTCAGCTCTGCAGTTTAATATGTTTTTTGCCTGGATTCGTCCTTTCTGCCGGTCTCCAATATTAACCACTGGAACACAAAAGGAAGGGGTTTCAATAATACCGCTCGACGAATTTCCTATAATAACAGCTGCATAAGAAAGCGCTGATAAATAACGTATCATTCCAAGACTGAATACGGATATACAGTCTTTGTAACGCCGTTTTACGTAATCATCTATCATCCGGTTAATACACAGCCCTCCGCTGTCAGCATTCGACTTGGTAAATATTATTTTCAAATCCGGAATTTGATCCAATGCCTCCAGAACTTGTCCAAATTCTTCCTTTGCTGTATTTTTTTCTAACGTTACTGGGTGATATGTAACAACCGCGAACCTTCTTTCTAATGAGAAATCTAAGCTTTTTTCTAATTCTTCCAGGGACATGCGCCTTAGTTTTTTTATATTTTCCAGTCCCAGCGCACCTACGTTAAATACTCTTTCAGGACTCTCTCCCAATTGAATCACACGTTTCCGATATTCCTCACAGCTGGTAAAATGAAGATAACTCATTTTTGTAACAGCATGCCGGATACATTCATCTATGGCTCCCTCTGTTGTTTCACCGCCATGGATATGAGAAATGGGAATCTGATAATTCATTGCCGCAATAGCAGCCGAAAGCAGTTCATATCGATCTCCCAGCAATATGACCATATCAAGAGGCGTCTGACCAAAAAAGGTATTGAAACCTGCCAAAGCTGCACCCATTGCGATATTTATTTCATTGGGGCCGTCTTTCTCCTGAAGGATTGGTATTTTTGTATCTATCACAAATCCATCCTGTTCGATATCCTGATAAGTATTACCATATTGTCCGCTTAAGTGGCTCCCTGTCACAGCTAAAAACAGCTTAAACTCTTTATCATTCTTCATTGCCCTCAGCAATGGATATAACAAATGATAGTCCGCCCTTGTACCTGTCACCACACAAATTTTTATCTGCATCTGTTCACCGAATTTTCTGTAACTAACAGCTCTGCTTAGAGAGCAATATTTCAGCCAGTTTAAAGTCCAACTCATCATCAATGTCTACACTGCTCATTTTATCCATAATATATGCATAGCTTCCTTTTCTATATAAAAAAGGATTCTTGTAAAATTCCTTTATATTTGCTATGTAAATCGCACCGTTAATACGGTAATAGGTATCAAGTAACTGTCTCGGCCTGCTATCCGATTCGCATATAAATGCCTCAAGAGACCTGCCTTCCTCTAATACATTGCACCATAGCGGCGAATGTTCCATTTCACAAAGAGACACAACCGCCACAGCATTTTTTTTCCTGAAGAGTTCATATGCTTCTATAATATTTGATACTGTCCTAAGCGGGGAGGTTGGCTGTAAAAGGCAAAAAGACTCAAACATCTGCCCAAGCCCGCTATAACAGTCAATGACTTCCCGAACCATATCCCATGATTCTGCCCTGTCAGACGAATTTTCTTTGCTTCTCAAAAATGGTACATTTGCCCCATACTGCCTTGCTATCTCCCTATATTCCTTCGAATCTGTCGATACCATAACTTCGTCAAATTGTTCAGATTGCAGTGCTGCATCTATTGTATAGGCAATAAGCGGACGCCCATTGAGAAGTCTGATATTCTTATCCGGTAATCCTTTCGAACCGCTTCGAGCCGGGATTATCGCCAGGTTTCTTTTCATAATATGATCATCTCATCCTCTTCAAAGTCCTGTTCTGCTGTCTGCCCTAAAACCTGATACCATTCCATCGGTGAAATTCCTGTCCCTGGTCTTTTCGTTGTGATATTTTCTTCTGTGAATATATCCCCGGCCTTTATCTTCTGATTTGCGACAATGCTTTTACGAGCAATCTGCATATTTTTTCTCTCTGAAGGCGCAGGCTTCTTATCGGCATTTCCCATCGCTTTCTCTATATTTCGAATTGCTTTTACCATACCGGACAATTCACCAGGTGTCAGACTTGCTTTGTGATCAGGACCTTCCATATTTCGGTCAAGCGTAAAGTGTTTCTCAATCATACAGGCCCCCATTGCCACAGCTGCCACAGCAACTTCTATTCCCTTTGTATGATCAGAATATCCCACCGGCAAATTCAATTCCTCTTTCATTAAAATCATCGCCTTTAAATTCACATCCTCATAAGGAACCGGATATTCAGTTGTGCAATGCAGTAATGTAATCTCTCCGGCATTATGTCTTTTTAATACCTGGATTGCCTGACGTACCTCCTGTAAATCACACATTCCTGTAGATAAGATAACCGGCTTCTCTGTTTGGGCTATTTTAAGTAAATATGGAAGATTTGTAATTTCTCCGGATGGAATTTTCCACATGTCACAGGATATTTTATTTAAGAAGTCGATACTTTCCAGATCAAATGGCGCAGAAAGGAAATCAATCCTCTGGGCGCTACACAGTTCTTTCAATTCATAATATCCTTCCCTGGGTAATTCTAACCTTTTCAGCATCTGATACTGCGTTTCTGAATTATCTGTATTTTCTTTTTGATAAGCAGCTTTGGATGCATATTTCGTAACTAGATTTTCGGCAGCGAATGTCTGGAATTTGACTGCATCTGCTCCTGCCTTCTTCGCTTCGAGCACCATCTGTTTTGCTGTCTTAAGATTCCCATTGTGATTCACACCTGCTTCTGCTATGATATATACCTTTCTCATAACTCCTCTCCCGATTTTTTACTGCTCAGGCGATCGCTCAATTTTATGTTTCCTTCAAAACTATATTCCAGAAGTTCAATCATCGTATCCCGTGTTTTTATGTAAAAGCCTTCCTCTCCGCGACCAATCACCTGTCCTGGAATCCCCTTATACTGGTGTGCTCCTTCTATCAGTCTTACTTTATTGATCCTGATCAACCTGCCGTTAATAAATGAACATGCCTGCGGCCCTGGGATGCATAAAGCCCTTACAAAATTAAAAATGTCTCGGCTGTCCTGATTCCAGTCAAGTATTTCGTCTCCTTTACGGCGCATACCACAATAAGTACCAATCTTATCAATGGAATCTTGTTTGATTTTCTGTATTTTTCCGTTCTGTATTATTTTAACCGCCTTATATAGTAGCTCTGCGCATCCTTCATAAGCCCGTTCGAGCAATGTCGCGTAGGTATCCTCATCCGTGATTTCATAAGAATCCTGTAAAATAATGTCACCGGTGTCTATCCCTTCATCTATATAATGTACGGTAATACCAAATTCTTTTTCATCATTGATCAAGACCCAGTTTAAAACATTTCTCCCTCGGTAAAAGGGCAGTTTCCCCGCATGACAGTTAATGGCCTTGAAGGGAGGCAGGTTGATTAATCTGCTCTTAAAAATCTGGTCAAAAGACATCGATACAAACAGATCTGCCTCATATTTCTTGATTTTATCAATAAATTCTGCGCTATTCACATCATGCGAATACAAAATATCTATATCATATTTTTTTCCAAATTCTTGCAAAACAAGATCTTTTCTATCATACCGAATGCAAATAAAACAAATTGTAATCGATGTATCGCCTATAAATTTTTCAAATGTTCTGTGAGCCCAGAATCCATCCGCGAAATATCCAATCTTCATTTTACTGACCATGATTCTTATCCTTATTTCTCCAATCTGCTTTTCATTTTCTCCAATTCCTCAAACTGCCCCATATCCATCCATGCATTTTCTCCAATCGGATAAATGCCGACCGCCCCCGAATGCGTCCTGTATTTTTCTATAATATCCGGAAAGTCAATGGAAATATTCTCTTCCAGTTCCTCAATCACCTTTGGCTCGACAATATAGCATCCCGTGTTCGCCCAAAATGGTAATTGCGGCTTTTCCCTTATTCCAGTCACATCCCCCTCCTCCCCTATATCCACCACTCCATAAGGGATCATAAAATTTTTTAACGAGCATATCATTGTAATCACATGCTGCTTTTCTTTATGCAGCTGGAAGATTTTAGCAAAATCCTCCCGGATCAGAATATCGCAGTTTGTTAAGATAAAAGTAGAATTTACCCTTCCTTTTAATAAGCTGAGTCCTCCCCCTGTACCTAATGGTTTGTCTTCATCCACAAAAAAAAGTTCGTAATCCTTTTCAACCTCATTAAAATAAGTTTTTATCATACTTTTCTTATGGTTCACTATCATATAGAATTCATGACAGCCAAACTCATAAAACTGGTTGATAATATGTTCTGCAATCGGAGTCTCTCCAATTGGTATCAGAGGCTTCGGCAAAATATTCGTATAGGGATGCAATCTTGTTCCTGCTCCTCCTGCCATCATGACAACCGGAACTTCTAATGGTTCTTTATGTATCAATTTATCATTCCATAAAATAATATTTTTAATTTCTCCATTCCTGTTCAATATAGGGAGCGCCTCGATAAAATGCTTTTTCATATATATCAAAGCTTCCTTCCGGCTGCATTCTGTCAAATATCTGGGCGAATAATTTGCCGCATATTTTACGGCAGCATTCAAGTCTCCTTTTTTTAAGATCCAACGGCGTATATCTCCATCTGTAAGGGTTGCTGATAACTTTTCATGCTCCACAATGAATAATACTTTTTTTGCAACTGTAGCCAGTCTCTGCATCGCTTCCCATACTGTAACCTGTTCATTAATAATAAATTCATCAACATTCATGCCAGTATTTTATCCCTTTATCGAATATTTCATTTCCTGATAGATTGACTTTCCAATAGTGTTAATGCATTCTTCCCTTTTCAGATTACAATCATCTGCCATTACAATGATGTCCAAATACAGTGCCAATGAAAACGGATCATTTTCAACGCATCTATCTGGAAACACAGGCATAATGTTTTTGTATATCTGTCTGCGTGCAGTATCTGTGCTTTTATTTTGCGCAACGGGCATAAGGTAATCTTCATATTCGCACATACGCTTATCCATCCGTCTGTACTTAATCGCCTTCAAAATAGAATCTCCTGGCACCGGTACTCTGCCGTCTGACTCTAAAGGGAAACTCATGTAATATTGATACCGGCTGTTCTCCCCTACAAGATACCTCGCTTCCTGGCATAAGCCTCCCTGCCTAAACTGACGGAATACTAATTTATCATTCGATATTTCATAGTAATAGTCTTGTATATTAGGCAGCCAAAATATGGATCCTTCTTTTTTGCAGACTTTAAATAACAATCCGTCTTTTTTTAATGTTCTTTTCAGTTCAAAAGACTTTATGATTTTTCCTTCCAAGTCGCACTTATAGATGGAGTTATTTCTATTGTGAAACAGCCATATGTATTTTCCGTCAAAATACTGGCTTGTATGCATGGCAGCTTCCGTATCCAATGCAATTTCTCTGATTTTCTCCCGCAGTCCGTCAAAAATATAAACTAAATTTGACTCTCCGGTAAATAATGCAATCTGATCTTTGTACACACTTGCATTCAGTATCACCTTTTCTGCCTGTTCATAGGGATGAGCTATATACTCTACACTTCCGCAGTCTGTATTTAGTTTATAAATAGAAAATCCATTTCTGCAGATTAAATATATCATGTGCCCATGCACGACCTGAAAAAAACTGGTATGATCCAGTACCTGTCTGGAAAAATCTGATGGACAGATTGTCTTCTGTTCCTTCGTTTTTATATCATACAGATGAAAATTACAGGCATTTCTTGGAATCAAAAGAATTTTCCCATGGCAATATATCATATTAAAAATCAGATCAAATGCATCTTCTTCATTCTCAAGCCTTCCCAATGAATGCATGATTTTTTTCTCTATATCTACCAAAAACAATTCGTTATAGTATCTTGAAAATCCATAAAAATAATTTTCATCTTCTGGGAAGCATATAATATTTAAAGTGTTTGGATGGATTTCCTTCAAATCTAACAGCATGATATATTCTCCTTTAAGAACTCTTCCGTATATTCGTCTCGAAACAGCCCTTTTAAACCTACGGGATTTACTGATATAATTTCTGTTTCCGGATAATATTGTTCAGCAAATTCTTTAAACTTTATATAGCCATACTTCCATATATTCTGCAGGAAATTTTGCTCCTGAGGAGAATGATCATCATAAAAATGTCCTTTATAACTTGTATCACATCCAACTAAATAAATTTTCTTTGGATATGTATAAAGTACGAATTGCAAAGCCGCGAAGATAACACTGCAATAATCCGCTAAAGGATGATAGCAAATGTTCTGGCAGGGTTCTTTTAAATGATCCGGTTCCAGCCAATACCGATGGATACGCTCACCCTCTTGTCCACTGACAACAGGAAATTCTATTTCCTTATATATACATCTTTTAGAAAATCTTCCTATAAAAATATGACTGCTTACATTTTGTAATACGCCTTCGAACATCTCCCGGTACGCGTATCTCCTGTTTCCGTCCTGCAGGAAAAAATAATCAAACGGTATGTCCTTCCTTTTCCATGTGAAATTCACACCGACATGAACAGCATCTGCCTTCGGTGTATAATATTTCAATGACGGCCCGGCTCCTACAATCACTGCATCTTTTCCATAATTACAGTTCTCAAAATTTTTAAATGCTTTTACATTAACCGCACATATTTCATTTTGCTCAGCCACCTGATACTGAAGATCCTCCATTTTCTTCGATAAAAAATAAATTTCTGCCTTCAAAATGTCCAGAATTGGTCTTTGGCTATTTGCACCGTTCTGCGCACGCTCCAATTCCAGCGCATAGCTATACTTTACAACTTTGATATGCACACAGCCAATCTGTACTAATTCATCATATATCTCATCTTGCCTATTCTCTGCAACAGCAATGATAAAACATGCTGTTTTCCAAAAATGCGGCATACATTTTATTTCTAAAACCGGAACTCCCATAATTTCTTTCCGGTTCTCAGAACTATTTTTTACTGCACAACATGCAATTCTATTTCTCCAGCCGCGTTCTATAATGTTTTTGATAATGGCCTGCCCCATATTGCCCGCACCATATATGACTATTTCGCTGTTTTCCTCAACGATTGACTTCATACTGTCGTTATCAGTGATCTTATCCATAATCCTTCACGCCTACCTTTTTTCTTGTTATACCCAATTTAGCTCCAAGGCTGAGTGCGGGCCTAAAACAGGACCTTCTAGAATCTGTCCTCCCTTAATACCGCATCTGAACAGCTGGCTTTTTGCCGCCCAAAAAAATTCTCTATTGGATATCAAAAAATAGGCTGTTGGAAATTTTTCGGCTGCATTATCAACTGACATCACTTCATAACCCAATATATTTTTTCCCCATAAATCAGCGTTATTATCACAAAAAACAATTTTTTTATCATACCGGTTTTTAACAAGCATTGCCAAATAACTTTTTCCCAATTCACCTGCACCAAAAATCACTAATTCTTTTGCCGTTTTTATTTCATGTTGAAATCTTTCTAATTTCTTTATCCTATATCCAAATCTCTTCATACATAAAACAGAAAATATATCCCTATCTTCCATAAAAAGAAGAAGCATTTCATTATTCAGTGCATGCTCCTTGATTCCACATGGTAATGAATCAATGTATTTTTTCAATACTTTCTGTATCTCTTTTATAAATTCATCGAAAGTACCTGGAAGATCATAATATAATTTTCTCCCGTATCTGTCACAGAAAAAGTCAAACAGCCGATCTAAAATCAGGTCTCCGTATTTTTCTTTAATATCTTTCCTTTCTTCTACAAACCTGAGTATATAGCTTAATTCCTGCAGGACATAAACCGCAGTATCTTTATAAACTGACGATCCTTCATTATCCCTGCGGTAATGATAATAGGCATCCGTTATGTAAAGTCCGTCGGCACCGCTTAATAAAACTTGTTCAATAAACCCTATATCCTGGAAAGACGCTCCCTGTGTTTCGTTTAACCGGATCCCTTTCTTTTCAATAAAATCCTTCCGGTAAATTCCATTCCACATATTCACGTCCCGAAACAAAAGCTCCGGCATAACTTCTATATTAATCTTCTTTCCATATAAATGTCTGTACTTACTCGACAGCACTTCATATTTTATCGAGAATTCATTACCGGCTGTTCCTATAAACATAAAAAAATCTGATTTTATAAAATCCATTTCCCCACGTTCTTCTGCTGTCCTGTACAGTTTTTCCAGCATATCCGAAGCAAGATAATCGTCGCTCTCACAAAATCCCACATACTCGCCGTCTGCATTCTGGATTCCCAGATTATATTGATATCCCATACTTTTACATTCGGAATAAAGCAGCTTTATCCGAGAATCGTGCTTTTTTTGTTCTTCCACATACTGAACCGATCCATCCCTGGATCCTGCATCTACAACAATCACCTCTATATCCTTTACACTTTGATCCAAGACACTTGTCAGAGCCGTTTTTAAATATGGCATACCATTGAGCACCGGCATTATAACAGATATCTTTGCTTTATCCATTTTAATCTCCTATCTAATCGGATTTTGCCAGACGATTTTATCACTGGAAATACCTGTTTTCTGCAAATCTGACCGAATCTCTTTTGCTATCTTTTCCTGCTCTACTGCTATCACGATATAGTCAAAATCGAATCCGGCAATATCTTCTATGTGAATCAGCGGAACTGTTAAAGTGTCGCCAATCACTCTGCGCTTGTCACAGATTGCGATGATATTACAATAATCCGTCTTTTTTATCTGTTCATAAAAAATATGCCCTACATTTCCAAATCCGTAGAGAATCACCTTTTTATGCGGATCTACACTTCCCCATGGGAAAAGATAATGATTCCACAATTCCTGGAACACAAAATTCCGAAACAAAATTTCTTCATAAAAGAAAGTTTCTCTTGCATACATCCAAAAATACTCCGCAAGTTCGATCTCCGGATGTGCCCATGGTTTTATATGTGACGTATAATGCACAATATAGGGATCCTGTATATATTCTAAAGTACCTTTTCGTGTGTCATCTATAACGGGCACTCCATTAATTCCTGTCAAGTGCTCCCATTCCACATTCCATCGTCCATCTATAAACTCTACATAGCCGGCACTTAGTATATTTAAGACATCCTGATCCGCAGTCAGATATTGTTTCTGACACAGCATTTCCATCCCTTTTTTGCCAATTTCATATTCCGCAAACAAATCTACATTAATAACCAGGATTCCGGCATTAAAATAGTCCTTGATATCAACCTTCAGGCTCTTCGGGACATACTCAAAAGTAAAAGGAAACAGCCTTGCCCGGACAGCCCCGAAAATATTTTCACCGATATCTGTCTGATAAAGTTCTGCGACATCACGTCTGACGATAATATCACTGTCAAGATATAAAATTTTCTTATATTCTGGAAATAATTGGTCTATCAATAGACGATATGCTGTTGCCTGACTAAAATGTGCGCCTGTCTTAATATCTTTTCCCCCAACTAGTTCCGAAACATCACAAAGATTAATGCTTACATTCTCTGTTTCCAGTTGTTTTAGTCTTTTCCGCTGAACAACGCTTAGTCCGGTATTCAAAATAAATATCTGATACTCGTTTTCCAACGACACATTTTTTATTAAAGAATAAAGTGCAACTCCCAAATATGGAACATATTTTTCATCTGCGGCAAAAACAACAGGAATCACAGTTTTTGCTATATTTCTATTCCCTATTTTACTCTCCTATCCAACAAATCTGGTCTTTTTTCACACCGCAGTCCAGAAGAAATTCACAAATAGATCTGTATAAACCTTCTGAAGCAACCGCGATTAACACATTGTCAAAACGAATCCTTCGAATTAAATCTGGATTCTCCACAGGATATCCCATTATTTGATATTTTCGGTCTACCCATGCCTGTATATGATACTCTTTTTCTTTTAATAACCCGCAGAATACGTCTGTCCCTATGTTCCCCGCGCCATAGATCACCAGCCGGGTATTCTTTTTTAATCTTTTTTTCCATTTTGGCTCACCGGAAAACGGCGGTAATCCACGGCTCTTATAAAAGAGATATTCTGCGCTATTTCTCTCTTTTATAAAATCACGGACAATGACCCAATATTCATTTGAAAATGTTTCCTTTGGCGCTTCATATATATTCAGTTTTTCGAAATATTCCTGTTTTAACGCATTATATAAATTTTCAAAAGCTGCAAAATCTTTCATCTCATCAAGATAAAAGAGAATATAAATCATAACCGCCTGTACAAATGCAGTTTTGAACGCTTCAAAGACTCCCCGTTCTTTTAATTCCTCTTTAAGCCGTACAAGCGCCTGATAAGCGGTTTCCGGCCACTTACTGACATTAGCCGCCTGGCTTTCCATGTAATGATGCCTGTAGTGAATCAGCCGTTCTTTCTGTATTGCGATCCGTCCGGCACATGCAAACGCGGTGTATACAAAACCGAGATCGTCCGCATGATGAAAACTCTGAAATCGTATCGCATTTTCGGTAATATATGTTCTTCTGAACAAACAGTTCCAAGCTGCTCCTAATGTCATCAGGAAAAGGCTGTCAGCATTCTCCTGAGGCGCAAAAATCTCTGCTGAATCCGGCAGGTACTCCCTTCGCAGGATATACCCCACTTCTTTGTCAGTATGAATTCGTTCATCGAACTCATATCCGTCATAGATCACGATATCCGCATTGGTATCTATAGCCTTTTTGTATGCTTTTTCCAGCAGATCAGACTCAAAAAAATCATCAGAATCCAATATTGATAAATATTGTCCGTTTGCATGCCCAATTCCTAAGTTTCTGGCTGCCGCCGCTCCATCTGTCTTTTCCTTCTGCTGTAAGACAACGATCCTCTGGTCTTTTTTCGCATATTCTTTCAAGATAGCAAGCGACCGGTCAGCAGAACCGTCGTCTACACAAATAATTTCTATTTCTTTTAAGGACTGAGCGAGCACACTGTCCAGCATAGCAGGAAGATACGCCTCTGAATTGTAGACTGCCGTTATAACGGATACCTTGATATCTTTTTGCATTCTATCCATAAGATTTCTGCCTCCTCCCGGTATTTTTAATAACTCTCTTTCTCGTGCAGGCGGAAAATCTGCTCCTCCGCAGGCCGCTGGTCATATTAGATCCACGCAATGTCTGTCTCCTGATACCTCATCTGCAGAATCCTGTCCTTGATTTCCCTATAGTACAGCGTACTGGAAATAAGCACTTTATCAAACGCCTCCCTGTGTTCCATAAGGTATTCCGGCCTCTGGATCTCGAATTCGTATGCACAAGTTCCTATTTTTGCTTCCGAACTGTCAATTATTGCCGCCACCTCTGCGCCTTCATTTTTTACCTTTTCTATTGCCGCGTGGAGTGTTCCCCCTGCCCCGTAGATTGCGTACCTCTTTCCTTTTATGATTTCAACGGACGGGGCTTTTCTTTCGGTCTCCGGTGCAAACGCAAATACTTTTCCAGTCTGCCACAGCGAAACTATCTCATCCAGATTCTGGATCTGTAAGATCGCATCCCATCCGGCGTCGCGGATGGAATGGGCTGTCCCGTTAAACAGAGCCGCCCCACTCCCCGTTTTTCCCTGGAAATAATCATCTTCTCTTTCCTCCTGCAGCTCCGAATACAATAGAGTCCCTGGATTGAGTACCAGCTTTTCTATCCGGTTCAGAGCGTTCACTGCTTTTATTTCTCCCTTTAATACTACCGCATAGCGATTGTAGTCCCCTTTTTTTAGTGCTTCATATATCACGTATCCCAGCTTTTTCTTCTGGGAATCATAATACCTTACACATGTATTTCCTAAATAAGACTCTTTTATTTTTCTGATAATGTCGTCTCTTGCATAAATATAAGCTTCCGAAAACGCATCCAAACTTTCAAGTGCAGCATAGATCGCCTGTTCCTTTGGACAAATAATAATTCCAACCAGTTCTTTATAGGTTAGATTCGTTTTGTTTTCATTAAAGCGGGCGCTATAACTCTCTGTATAAGGCATTGAACTGCTAAAACGTTTGCTTGCCTTTTTATTTTCTTCTGGAATTTTACCGTCTTTAATATATAATTTATTGATATGGTCTGTACCAGCTAACGGACTGCCGATCTTTTCCAGCCTTTCATATATATCTAATGACACATCATAAATTCCTTCATTTGCATCCCGCATAAACGTATCGCATGCCAGTCCGCATAACTCGCACCATTGCAGCTGTTCCCCGAATTCTTCTGGTTTCTTCTCCCACCAGCCCTGCTCAATTTTCCAGCCTCCCGGACCATTAAAAAGCATATCCAATGCTCCTGCTACTTCACAGAAAAACGCTCCTTTTGGAGTTACTGTCGCGCTCCAGAGATTCTGTACCCAACAGTTATCACGAATCTTGAACCACTCCTTATCCGAAATCCCCAATGCCTTTCTTGATATCAATGCCGGCTGATGGTACATTGCATTGGAATGGTCATTTAAAGCCTGATATTGTATCGTGTCCTGTATCGTTTCATAATACCTTTTATAGTTTTCTCCTATTGCCGACCATAAGCCTGGTCCGTTTACTGTCTGTCTCATTCCTCCCGGACAAGGATGCAGGAATGTATGTTCCAGTTCCAGATCATGGATTGCATCCATAAAATGCCTTTGCGGTCGCAGCATATCTTCTGTGTGCTTTGCAGGACGCTTTGATGCCAGATATTCAGCCATTCTCGTAAAATCTGGATTTAATGTCGGTTCACCTCCCATAATCCCAATCGTTCCAACATATCCTTCCAGTGAATCAACTGCTCTTTTAAATGTCTCAAAATCCATAAAAAACGGCTTTTTATGAAGTCCGCAAAATCTGGTGCAATTTGAGCAATGATGGATACATGCATTGGTAACATCAATTTGGATAATCCTCATATCTTTTGGTGATTTCATTCTAAACTCCTCACATCTTAATTATGATTTGATCAATAAAATTTATAATCTACTGCTGCCATACAATATTTCTCTCGATTTTTAACAAAAAAGTATGACGTTAACAACTCAGCCGCATATGCAATATGGCGATCTTGTGTATGATCATACCCAGTAGCCTTATCTATTTCCAGCATTCGGAACAGTATCGGGAATACCCATTCACAATACGCGTCATATATCTCACTTCGTGCAGCGACCATATTATTAGGACAGTACAGGCATTCCCTCATATAGTCACTGAATCCATCCTTATCTTTTATATGGCATTCCTCAACTGCCTTAATCATATGCTGATACACGGGCTCTTTCACCGGTGTCTCAGCCAGAAACATCTCTTTCAATCCGCCTGGCACATAACGTGGAGTTGTAAGTATGACATCAATTCCATTTCTTTCTAGCGACATAATTTCTCCCTCTGACAATACAAAATGCCTCCGGTAATGGCATAATCCTTTGTATTTCACTGGCTTCGCATTTTTCCATATCCAGTATGCCGCTGTCATTTCCGCAAAAATACCGTTTTTTTCAGAAATCGTATCTCCGGCTTCATCTAAAAACGCATTTGCTCTATGTTCCGATAATGCACTTCCTGCTTGAACGGGATAGATCCACGATGGATATTTCTGATAGACCATCTTCGCACTGTCCCACTGGCTGAATACCATATAGATATTTAATATCTTTTCAATCTTGCCAGCATTTGGAAAAACACCCGGCTGCTCATAAACAGGTAGTGCATGCAGATTATGATAGCATCCAAATACCCTTTCATAATCTCTGTAAAAGTCAAACTTCTCAGCTTCTCGAAACATAGCTTCTGAATCCAGATAATATAACGTTGGAAATTTATAATGCCTCTTTGCAGAATGATCTTGTTGTCTTGATAGGTCAGAGGCATCATACATATTCAGCCAGCTTGTGTCATATTCGTCTCTGTCTAAATTAAATTTGGGATTTTCAAGCTTCTTACAGGAACAAAGAAGTTCCCTTCCTTTTAGTTCTGACATTTCTTCCAAGCTAACCCTCAGAAATGAAAAATATCCCAATCTTCTGGCATATGCTTCTGTTTCATCATGATATTTTTCAGGCATCGCAATCAAAACTGTGGTATCTTTTGCAGCCTGACACGAATAGATATCTCTAACCCTTTCTCCCTCCAGTTCAGATGGATTCCCTTCCATAGCGCTCACAACAAACCCTGCAAATTCAAAATCTTTTTTTAATTTTTTTAGATACCGATATAATTCAATCGCTGTCAAATGTGCGCCATAAATCATAACTGTGCCACGTTTAAGAGCCTTTTTGATTTCATCTTCCTTATTTTGTGCTATCATTTTATTCTCCGACGCATCATACAAATTTCTTTATAGAACTATTTTTATAATCCTGCGACAAAATCTGCCCTGTATTTATTATATAAAACTGCCTGTTGTTTAATATCTCTTACAGCAATGCCATTTCCATGCATGTTCGAGTATGACTCTGATATCTCCATATTGGGGTTTCCAGCCTAGAAGCGTTTCTGCCCTTTTGGCGCTCCCGACCAGCGTCGGTGGGTCTCCAGGCCTACGTTTATCCAGAATCACAGGAATCTCTCTTCCCGTAATCTCTTTCGCTGCTTTAATTACCTCAAATACAGAATTTCCCTTACAGTTTCCAAGATTCATACAGGTGCTCTCACCTCCGCTCTGCAGATACTCCATCGCACGCAGATGGGCATCTGCCAGGTCTGTAACATGGATATAGTCCCTGACACAGCTTCCGTCCTTTGTCGGATAATCGGTTCCAAAAACTGTGACTGCCCCGCGCTTTCCTGCTGCAGTATCCAGAACCAGCGGAATCAAGTGTGTCTCCGGATCATGACTTTCACCAATCTCTCCTTCCGGGTCAGCCCCGGCCGCGTTAAAATACCTCAGACAGCAGTAATGCAGTCCATATGCTTTATGATAGTCCGACAGAATCCGTTCGATCATCAATTTCGATGCCCCATAAGGATTGATTGGTTTCTGTTCCATTTCTTCTGTAACCGGCATCGTATCTGGAATACCATACGTAGCACAGGTAGATGAAAACACGATTGTTTTGACATGATGCCTGAGCATTGTATCCAGCAAATGAAGTGTATTGGATACATTGTTATTATAATATTTTGATGGATCTGCTACGGATTCTCCTACATATGCATATGCTGCAAAATGAAATACGGCATCTATATCGTATTTATGAAATATCTGATCCAGACGTTCTGTATCGGCCAGATCACCGATTTCTAGTATTCCCCATCTGACCGCTTCCTGGTGTCCATATACCAGATTGTCAAAAACAACCGTTTCATACCCTTTTTTATACAGCATTTTATGAATATGGCTGCCGATATATCCGGCGCCGCCCACTACTAATATCATATCTGTTTTTCCTCACATTTCATCTGTCAGATTCAATATACTGTCTATCACCTTGTCCATATCAAAGTATTGATACATTCCAAGCCTTCCGGCAAATATGACATCTTTCTCTTGTTCTGCCAGGTTTTTATACTTCTTATAAAGAGAATTGTTTCTTTCATTGTTGATTGGATAGTAAGCTTCATCCCCTTGTTTCCATGCCATCGGATATTCTCGTGTGATAACCGTTTTATGCTGATTTCCTTTGCCGAAATGAAAATGTTTATGCTCCACTATTCTTGTGTAAGGCGTATCCGAATCCGTATAGTTCATTCCAGCTGTCCCCTGATAATTATCCGTATCCAACACTTCTGTCTCAAATCTCAGGCTGCGGTATTCTAATTCCCCATAGCAATAATCATAATAAGCATCAATCGGTCCGGTAAATACTATATTTTTTGCTAATTTCCCATATTCTTCCCTTTGCTGCAGAAAGTCTGTATTTAAACGTACATCAATTCCTGACAGCATCTGTTCAACCATTGCAGTATATCCACATTCCGGAATTCCCTGATGAGGATGATCAAAGTAATTATTATCATATGTAAATCTGACCGGAAGTCTTTTTATAATAAACGGCGGTAACTTACTGCATTCTGTTCCCCATTGCTTTGCTGTATATCCTTTTATCAGCTTTTCATAAATATCCCTTCCGACCAGCTTAACAGCCTGCTCTTCGAGATTCACAGGTTCGGTTATTCCTGACTCTGCCACCTGTCTGCCAATGATATCCCTTGCCTCTCTTGGCGTCTTTATTTTCCAAAGCTGATAAAATGTGTTCATATTGAATGGAAGGCTGTATAACTCTCCATGATAACTGGCAACAGGTGAATAAACAAAATGATTAAATCTCGTGAACCTGTTGATAAACTCCCATACCCGCTCATTATCGGTATGAAATATATGGGGACCATATTGATGTACCTCGATTCCTTCTATTTCCATACTGTATATATTTCCGGCAATATGATTTCTTTTATCAATAACAGTACATTTATATCCTTTATCCGACATGATTCTTGCAAAAGATGCTCCTGCAAGACCGGCTCCAACAATTAAATAATCTTGCATTCCTGTTTGTTTCCTTTCGGTATACTATCAATCATTTCTATATTTTGTATCATTACGGGAATACCTACTTTTTGGCATAGCTGAACCATACTGCTTTCATCTCCGTAATATACATCTGCCAGCGCTATCGCCCGGTCCAGATCCGGCGTATCGTCATAGATTCCCCATCCTTCTTTCTTATACTGTTCTACAAGCCTCTCATACTCTTTCAGAAGATATGGCCGCATAGAACTTATTGTTTCCTGAATTAATGGATGCGGTCTCCATAACAGTGCAATTTTATCCTGGGCCTCCTGAAAAATCAGCAGTACCCTTTTCATTTTTTCCACGTATGTTTCACTGTGCTGGAGCAATGCACTAACCCCTGTATTATAGATACATATCTTCTTCCAGGTTCCGTCTGGTTTCTGTATAATCTGAAGCCATTTTTCTGGTATTTTCAATTCTTCTTTTTTGGTATTTACAATCTTCTCCACCTTCGGGGAACCCAGGCCAAGAATTTTCTTCTCCCAATCCTTGCGCGTCATACCACAGCCTGCGGTATATTTTGTCATAACATCAATATAGACCTTACGCATCCCTTCTGACTGTACAATCACTTTGTCGGCATGGAGAACACCTGGACAGGTACAAAAATGTGCAATTCCATCTTCCACATCCGAGTCCTCTAAATCTGGTTCTCCCAATATAAAATAAGGCATATATACCAAACGATTTGTAAACAACTTTAAATTTTTTGAGTAAAAGAAAGGATGTACACTCGTCACATAATTACATTCGTCATATGGATTATGTATAAAGATGATATCCGGCTGGCGTGTTTCAAAATCATATGTATCGTATCTTGTAATCGGCACATAGTCCGGATACTGATTTCCCTCATAATGCTCTTTTCCAAAACTTCCGTCTGGATTTTTATCATAATAGGGAATCGGGATCACATAAGCATCACAGTCCGAATCCTCATCAGCTGCCTTCCACACACTTTCCATAGAATCCCACATAGATGCTTTATACGGAAGAAAAACGGCTTCTATCCGCATCTCCATTTCATATTTTATGCAATTTTCGATCTGGACCAATAACCGATGCAGACCTTTATATGTTTTACTGACATGAATTGTCTCTTCCTCGCTGTTTTTTACATAAATCTGATATACACGTTCACAATAGTCCTCCAGAAGCTGAACGGCCACAGAGCCTTCCCCCTCTGTCTCCTCTATCATATTTCCTAACCTGATTGCAAGCTCCTGACATTGTTCCAGCAAATCCCTTGTAACATCTCTTTTTTTTATTTCGATTGCTCTTTTCATTCCCTGATGCGCCTGGTTAAGCAGCTTGATATATTCCTCGGCAAGTTTTTTCTGCGCTATTTTCATTTCTCTGTTCCCCCTGCTGTCAGGATTTTCATAGATATCCTAATCTACCGATATCCAAAGTGTCCCCATTATGGCCATACGGTCGTTTCATAATGTATACCCAAGGGCACCCCTTCATAGCCATACGGCCGTTTCATAAAATATAATAAGGTATATTGGTCATCCTATGAAGCTTAAGCTATTGGATGATGCGAATTGCTCCGCTTCGCTCTCTGCTACGTCATGATTTGTCCACATGTTCACAGAGTCTTGGCATACCCAATACACAGCCTGTGGCTGCCTTCTAATGCCGTTCTGTTTTTATATATCATGAACACGCTGCACAGTCCTTGCGGTAAATATCTCAGATGACGGCAGTTCTGTCTTCCCGAAATATATCTGCCCAGCTGCTCTTATGACCTTTAGAACCTAATTTAAATATATTATGTGCAAAAAATTTGTTCATCTATATTTTGATGCACGTTTTTTGGCATTCCGAGCCGCATTGGTTTTCTGTTCTGCTTCGTATCCGCAGCAGCCGCATAGGAACATGCCGCCCGCCTTCGTTCCCGAAGCCCCGCATTTGCTGCATTCTCTACTGATATCTTTTGCAAAAACCTCTTCTACTTCAACAGACTGTTCCCTACATTTCTGATACAAACGTTTTCGGATGTATCCTCTCTGCCAGAGTCCCACCGAATAATTAATCGTTTTATTAATTCCTCCCGCCTGCGGCCCAGGCAACTTTGGGATGTATATGACCCTCGGTTTTTCTATCTGCAGAAAAATATTTAACTCATGATTTATATAACTATGGAACTGCTCTTCATACTGCTTCTTTTTGTTTTTATATTTCTTCCTTCCGCAATTTTGATCTCGGTTGCACTGATGATTTTCTGCCTGTTTCCGCATCCAGTCCGTATATTCCGCCTGATACGCTCCCAGCTTTTCTCCGTATTTGTGTCCCTGGTCTGTTGTCAGCATAGTAAACATCCCAGCAGACAGCCCAATCTCGTTCACAAAATCGCTGTGTTCCTTTACAGTCACATTAACAGGCACTTTGATTTCCAGATTCCCCTCTTTCGGAAAAAGTTTTATATAAAGCTGAGATCTGTACTGATTACTGTCCGTCAGCAATATAAAAATCCGTTTTCTTTTTTCCTTTGTGGAAATGTAAATCCCATGATCCGCATAGCGATATGCCCTCTCAGATATAGAAAATCCGCCTGTCTTATCTGTATGAGGCTTCCTGTGATATTTCCGAACCTGCCTGCACAGGTAATGGTGCAGCCTTTTGATATCAACTTCATTGACCAGCCTGTCATACTGCTCCTGTATATCCTTCCGCAGCACGATTGGCTTCTCATTCAGCACCGCCTCAAAGGAATTGTTGATTTTTAGGAGAAAGCGAAGATAGTGTTTTTCCTCCTCGCTAAACCTTTCATTTTTCCCTATCAATTTTGAAATTTTGGATTTCGTCCTCGTCCACTGGCTTTTTATCTCACCAAGTGCATCAAAAACTGCAAGATAAAAGTATACAGACGGCAGTCCCAGTTCTTCGCGCAGACCACTCCTAGTCATCTCATTCTGAACTGTATATCCCGGATATATCTTCGACAGTCCTGTAATGCCTGCATAGCGCTGGTAAACATAATTTTTTACCTTTGCATAATCTCGTGCAACAGCCTGAAGCTTTGTCATATCATCTCCTGTGACTGGCACTTTATTATACTGATGTATTGTTTTACATATTGTCCTCTTCGGCATTTCTATCTTCTTAATAGTTCCTCTCCATGCCCTACTCTGAAAAAATATCCTCATTTTTTTCAAAATGTGTACTTTATGAGACTATAATTCTTATACAAATCTTTAAATATTCTATTATAATATCGGCAGTAAGTCAATAAAAATAATCTAATTTTTCATATCTTTACGTGGTAATCAGACTATATTTTTCCATAAAAAATATTCCAATAAAGTACACTTTTTGAAAATCTCCAGATATATTCCGTGGCTTCAGATTGAAGAAGCTATTTTTTTCTGCCTGTTAGCCCGTCTGTAAAATGTTGTACTTGTAAGATTGCAAAGCCTTGCAGCCTCCTCTCCAGAAATTTCTTTAATCAGCCATTGACGATAAACCTGTCCAAAATTATCCGGTATCGGTTTTTCCGGCCTACCAAACCGGACTCCCCGCAATTTTGCCGCCTCAATTCCCTCCCGTTGTCTTTGCCGGATGTTTCTGCGTTCATTTTCCGCCACAAATGACAATACCTGCAATACAATATCACTCAGAAATGTACCCACAAGATCCTTCCCTCTTCTCGTATCCAGCAGAGGCATATCCAGCACAACAATATCCACATTCTTATCTTTTGTTAAAATTCTCCATTGTTCCAGGATTTCCGCATAGTCCCTACCAAGCCGGTCAATACTTTTAATAAAAAGGATATCATCCTGCTTCAGTTTACTAAGCAGATGCTGATACATCGGGCGGTTAAAATTTTTCCCGGATTGTCTGTCCAGATAAATATTTTCCTCTGGAACATGCATTTCTTTCAAAGCAATCATCTGTCTTTCCTCATTTTGTTCCCTGGTGCTTACACGCACATATCCATATCGGTTTTCCATTTGCCTCTCCTCAATAATCTACTAGTACAGCATTGCAAGATATGAAAAACAGCTATTGGAGCACACCTAAGAAAGTATTGCTCCAATAACTGTTTTATAAAAACACCTTAAATCGAAGTCATCGCTGTAATCATCAAATATCCACACAAACATATCCGCTAAGCTCATTGTATTTCGGGAATACTTCCGTTCACTGCACCGACAGATTCGTATACCCCATCAAGCTCAAGTCCACTTCCCGGGCGGCCTCTCTCCCTTCCCTTATGGCCCACACGACAAGAGACTGCCCCCGGTGCATGTCCCCGGCAGCAAACACATTTTTCACATTGGTCTGGTATTCTCCCGGAGCGGTCTTCACGTTGGTCCGGCCATCCTGCTCCACGCCGAATGCCTTGGCCACATAGCTTTCACCGCCCAGAAATCCGGCCGCAATAAGCACCAGATCCACCTCTACCGTATATTCGCTTCCGGCCATCTCCGCCATCACCATGCGTCCGGTCTTTTCATCCTTCTTCGGCTCCAGTTTCACCAGCACCGCCTTGCAGACATTTCCCTTCTTGTCCTTGATAAATTCCTTTACCGTGGTGGTGTATACCCGGGGATCACGGCCGAACAGGGCGATGGCCTCCTGCTGCCCGTAATCGGTCTTGCACACCTTTGGCCACTCCGGCCAGGGATTATTCTCGGCCCGCTGATCCGGCGCCTTGGGCATCATCTCCAACTGCAGCACGGACTTCGCACCATGACGGATGGCCGTGCCCACACAGTCATTGCCCGTGTCCCCGCCGCCGATCACCATAACCTTCTTTCCTTTCGCGGAAATGTACCGGCCATCTTTTAATTTCATCTCATTGGCCCAGAGCGCCTTTGTGGTGGATTTCAGGAAATCCACCGCGAAATGGATTCCTGCCGCGTCCCGGCCTGGCACCTTGATGTCCCTGGGATTGGAGGCCCCGCAGGCCAGCACCACCCGGTCATACTCTTTCAGGATGGCCGCGGCCTTCACGTCTTTTCCTACGTCGCAGCCGGTTTTGAATACCACCCCTTCCGCCTCCAATATGGAAATCTTCCGGTCAATGATCTGTTTTTCCAGCTTCATGTTGGGAATGCCGTACCGGAGCAGGCCCCCGGCTTTGTCCTCCCGCTCGTAGACCGTCACCAGGTGGCCCCGGCGGTTTAACTGGTCCGCCGCGGCCAGCCCGGATGGGCCGGAGCCGATGACTGCCACCTTCTTCCCGGTCCGCACCTTGGGCGGGCGGGCATGGGCGTATCCCTTTTCGTAAGCATTTTCAATGATGCCGTACTCATTGGCCTTGGTGGACACCGGCTCCTCATGAAGACCGCAGGTGCAGGCATTTTCACACAGTGCCGGACACACCCGGGAGGTAAATTCCGGGAAATTGTTGGTCTTGATGAGCCGGCGGTAAGCTTCCTCCCAGTTGCCGTTGTAGATCAAATCATTCCACTCCGGCACCAGATTATGAAGCGGGCATCCGCTTGCCATGCCGTTTAACATCTGGCCGGACTGGCAGAAGGGCACGCCGCAGGCCATACACCGGGCCCCCTGGATCTCCTGCTCCTCCCTGGAAAGAGGCGTGTGAAATTCCTGAAAATGCCGGATTCTGCTCTCCGGCGCTTCTGCTGTTTTGTCCTGTCTTTTATAATCCATAAATCCTGTTGGTTTTCCCACTCTTTCCGCCTCCTATCTTCCATTCTTGATCTGGTTGAATGCTTCGATCTTCGCCTGCTCTGCGCTTAATCCCTTTTCCTCCATCTGCAGGATGGCGGACATCATCTTCTCGTAATCCTCGGGGATGATCTTCTTGAACTTCGGCAGGTAATCCTTAAAATGATCCAGGATTTCTTTTCCGATCCCGGAGTTGGTGTATGCCACATGCTCCTTGATCATGCTTTTCAGTTCCTGCACGTCGTATTTGTCGGACACCCGCTCGATTTTCACCATAGACTTGTTGACCTTCTTGTACAGGTCGCTGTCCAGATCCAGCACATAGGCGATCCCGCCGCTCATGCCGGCCGCAAAGTTCTTGCCCGTAGTACCTAAGATCACCACCCGGCCTCCGGTCATGTACTCGCAGCCGTGGTCGCCCACGCCTTCCACCACGGCCATGGCTCCGGAGTTGCGGACGCAGAACCGCTCTCCCGCCACGCCGTTGATAAATGCCTTTCCGCTGGTGGCCCCGTAGAAGGCCACATTTCCGATGATGATATTTTCATTCGGCTTAAACTGGATTCCCTGGGGCGGGCATACGATCAGCTTGCCGCCGGAAAGCCCTTTTCCGAAATAATCGTTGCTGTCCCCGGTCAGCTCCAGTGTCAGTCCCCGGGGGATAAACGCGCCGAAGCTCTGGCCGCCCGCGCCCCTGCACTTGATCACATAGGTATCCTCGGGCAGTCCTTCCGGATATCTCCGGGTGATCTCGGAACCGAAAATGGTGCCGAAGGTCCGGTTGATGTTGGTCACGTCCAGTTCCATGCTCTTCTTCTGCTTCTTTTCCAGGGCCGGAAGGAACTGTTTTACAAGCACCCGCTCATCCAAGGTCTTTTCCAGCTCGAAGTCAAAGACTTTTTTCGGATTGAAGATCATGCCCTTCTTTTTCCCTGCATAAGGGTTGTACAGTACATTTCTCAGATCCAGCGCGGCCGCCCGGTCGGAAACCGGAACGTCCTTTACTTTCAGAAGGTCGGTCCTGCCCACCAGTTCGTCCACGGTGCGCACGCCCAATTTTGCCATGTATTCCCGCAGTTCCTGGGCAATAAATCTCATAAAATTCACCACGTATTCGGGTTTTCCGGCAAAACGCTTCCGAAGCTCCGGATTCTGGGTTGCCACGCCCACCGGACAGGTGTCCAGGTTGCACACCCGCATCATGACGCAGCCCATGGTCACCAGCGGAGCCGTGGCAAATCCAAATTCCTCGGCGCCCAGGATAGCCGCAATGGCTACGTCCCGGCCGCTCATCAGCTTTCCGTCGGTCTCGATGCGCACCCGTTCCCGAAGGCCATTCTGGATCAGAGTCTGATGGGTTTCCGCAAGCCCCAGTTCCCAGGGAAGTCCGGCATTCTGAATGGAACTTCTGGGGGCTGCCCCGGTTCCGCCGTCATATCCGGAGATCAGGATCACTCCGGCCCCGGCCTTCGCCACGCCGGCCGCCACGGTACCGACCCCGGCCTCGGAAACCAGTTTCACCGAAATCCTGGCGTCTTTGTTGGCATTTTTACAGTCATAAATGAGCTGCGCCAGATCTTCAATGGAATAAATATCGTGGTGGGGCGGCGGTGAGATCAGGCTCACCCCAGGCGTGGAATGGCGGGTCTTTGCGATCCACGGATACACCTTTCCACCGGGCAGATGGCCGCCTTCCCCGGGCTTGGCCCCCTGTGCCATCTTGATCTGGATCTCCCTTGCGCTGACCAGATACCGGGAAGTCACGCCGAACCGGCCGGAAGCCACCTGCTTAATGGCGGAGCACCGGTTGGTATCCAGCCGCTCCATGTCCTCTCCGCCCTCGCCGCTGTTGGATTTTCCATGGATCTGGTTCATGGCAATGGCCAATGTCTCATGGGCCTCCTGGGAAATGGAACCGTAGGACATGGCTCCGGTCTTGAACCGGGTCACGATCGCATCCACAGGCTCCACCTCTTCGATGGGAATGCTTTTTTCAGGCCATGCAAAATCCAACTGGCCCCGGAGGTTGATCTTCTCCCCTTCCGCGTCCACCATCCGGGTATACTGTTTGAACATGTCGTAGCTGCCCCGTTTCGTGGACTGCTGCAGCATGTGGATGGTCTGGGGATTGTACAGGTGCTCCTCCCCGCCGCTCTTGGACTTGTGTTTTCCCACGCTGTCCAGGGTCATATCCACCTCCAGACCCAGCGGGTCAAACGCCTGGGAATGGAAGGCAATGTAATCTCCGGCAATCTCCTCGATGCCGATGCCGCCCACACGGCTCACCGTGTCGGTAAAATACTGGTCTATAAATTCGGTTTTCAGGCCGATGGCCTCAAAGATCTTCGCCCCCTGGTAGGACTGGATCGTGGAGATCCCCATCTTGGACGCGATCTTGATGATCCCGTGGAGGGCCGCCCGGTTGTAGTCATTGACAGCCGCATAATAATCCTTGTGGAGCAGCCGGGAATCAATGAGCTGGCGGATGGATTCGTGGGCCAGGTAGGGGTTGATGGCGCAGGCACCGTACCCCAGCAGGGTGGCAAAATGATGCACCTCCCTGGGCTCCCCGGATTCCAGGATCATGGCCACCGAGGTCCGTTTCTTGGTCCGTACCAGATGCTGCTGCAGGCCGGAGATGGCAAGCAATGACGGGATCGCCACATGGTACTCATCCACCTCCCGGTCGGACAGAATCAGGATGTTGGCCCCCTCCCGGATGACACGGTCCACTTCGATGAACAGGTATTCCATGGATTTTTCCAGGCTGGTATTCTTATAATAGGTGATCGGAATCTCCGCCACCTGGAAGCCTTCCACTTTCATGTGTTTTATTTTCAGCAGATCCGTATTGGTCAGGATAGGGTTGCTCACTTCCAGCATTTTGCAGTTTTCTTCTTTTTTCTCCAGAAGGTTTCCATCCTTTCCCACATAGATCGTGGCGGAGGTCACCACTTCCTCCCGGATGGCGTCGATGGGCGGATTGGTCACCTGGGCGAAACGCTGCTTGAAATACCCAAACAAAGGCTGGTTTTTCTGGGAAAGCACGGCCAGGGGCATATCGATTCCCATAGCCGAAATGCCTTCCGCCCCGGTTTTCGCCATATTCAATATGGACGTCTTGACCTCCTCGTAGGTGTAGCCGAATGCCTTCTGCAGCCGGGTGCATTCCTCCCTGGAATAGATCGGCACCTCCTGGTTTGGGATCTTCAAGTCTTTTAAGTGGATCAGATTGCTGTCCAGCCACTCCCCGTAGGGCTCTTCATCTGCATAGCGGGCCTTTAGCTCCTCGTCGTCGATGACCTTGCCGGCAATGGTATCCACCAGCAGCATTTTGCCCGGATGAATCCGCTCCTTGGCCACGATGCGGGTGGGGTCGATATCCAGCACGCCCACCTCGGAGGAGAGGATCAGCTGGCCGTCGTCCGTGATATAGTACCGGGACGGGCGCAGGCCGTTTCGATCCAGCACCGCCCCCATGCAGTCCCCGTCGGAAAAGAGGATGGAGGCCGGGCCGTCCCATGGTTCCATCATGGTGGCATAATAATGGTAGAAATCTTTTTTATCCTGGCTCATGCTGCGGTTGTTTTCCCAGGGCTCCGGAATGGAGATCATCACGGCCAGAGGCAGCTCCATACCGCTCATGACCATAAATTCCAGCGCGTTGTCCAGCATGGCGGAATCCGAGCCGGAGGTATTGATGGCCGGAAGAACCTTGTGCAGTTCCCCTTTCAGATATTCGGAGGACATGGTTTCTTCCCTTGCCCGCATCTTGTCCGCATTTCCCAGGATGGTGTTGATCTCCCCGTTGTGTACCATGAACCGGTTCGGATGGGCCCGCTCCCAGCTTGGATTGGTGTTGGTGCTGAACCGGGAATGGACCATGGCGATGGCGGATTCGTAATCTTGATCCTGCAGGTCCTCGAAGAAGAGTCGCAGCTGTCCTACCAGGAACATGCCCTTGTAGACAATGGTCCGGCTGGAGAGTGAGACAACATAGGTGTCGTCGCTGCTCTGCTCAAAGATCCGGCGGGCCACGTACAGGCGGCGGTCAAAGGGCAGTCCCTGTTCTGTCTTGCGGGGGCGTTCGATGAATGCCTGCATGATGCAGGGCATGCACTCCACCGCTTTTTTTCCGAGCACTTCCGGATGGATGGGAACCTCCCGCCAGCCGAGGAAGCGCAGTCCTTCCTTGGCTACGATGACCTCGAAGATTTTTTTCGCCTGGTTGCGCTTTAATTCGTCCTGGGGGAAGAAGAACATCCCCACTCCGTAATCCCGCTCTTTGGGTAAAGAAAAACCGAGGGGTGTACAGACCTTGGAGAAAAACCGGTGTGAAATCTGCAACAAGATTCCAACTCCGTCTCCTGTCTTACCCTCGGCGTCCTTGCCAGCTCTATGTTCAAGATTCTCTACGATCTTCAGGGCGTTTGCCACAGTGTCATGGCTCTTGATGCCCTTAATGTTCACCACTGCACCGATTCCGCAGTTGTCATGCTCAAACTGAGGATGGTACAGCCCGGCCTGACGGCCTGCTGATTGAATATTCATGTTGGATGTCCTTTCTTCAATAATTGAGATCCGGAGGCAGCGGCAAGGAAATGCTCTGCAATAATGACTATGGCATAAAAACACAGCCAGAACAGTTCACTGCTGCTCTCTCATTTTAAAGTGCTGTATTACTTTTCTTAATATACATCATTTAGGGAGATTTGTAAATAAAGACTTTTCATGCAATTGTCAGATAATTCGTTAACTTCGATTATAAAATGTAGTTTTCAGAATATTTAAGATGTAAATAAATGAAACAATAAGATATTGCGAATGGATGAATGGATTGGATACTCTTTAAAATATCCAACCGCACAGCTGGAAATTTTATACACTATCAATGAATTATAAATACACTGCACGAAAATCACACCTCTGTTCTCCCCCCGGACTTTTACACCCCTTCCCCTGCCCTCACATATACTATATCAAACAAATAACTCAACCAGGAACCAAGCCTATGTATAAACTTTTATCGATCTTTATCCTGATCGCAATCCTTTTTCTTATTCTCAACCACTGCAGAAAAAAGAAGATCATCTGCCGGGTCCGCTGCATGTGCGCAGCTGAAAAATGCCGTCTCCTCAATGAGCTTGCCGAGCCGTTCGGCTTCTGCTACGACCACTGTCAGGATGTCTTCTCCACCAGGACCGATGCCTGGCAGAGGACCTTCGGGTATGGAAAGCTGTACGATCTGGCAGCGCCGTCTATGAATATGGTTCTGGACACGGAACCTGTCTATTTTAACTATCAGAAAAAAACCTGGCTCTTCCAGTTCTGGAAAGGCCAGTACGGAATCACTGCAGGCGCCGAGATGGGAATCTATCACGCCGATACGATCGTTCCCCCCATGCTCCGCGGCCAGACGATGTTCCAGGCTGCGGAGGAAAGAGAAATGCTCCCCATGCGCATCCGGCTGCTCTCTGACTGCTGCGGGCAGATGTTCTGCCTTTCACACATCCACTGGTGGCTGACCGGTTTCCTTGTGGGACGGTGCATTCCTCCTTCTGAAATGACTGCGGAATATACGATCACATTTCCGGATATGGAGATGTGCAGCTCCTTCCTCACCAGCCTGACAGAACTGGGATATGGATGGAATGAAATTGAGCTGGACGGAACCACGCTGCATTTTATCTTTTCCGTCCCGAAGTCTCCCGAATCCCCGCTGTCCCCCGAATGGCGGCAGAAATTTGTGCTCTGGAAAGACCGGCTGCTCTGCAGGATCTATCTCAGATTCACCCGCCCCTTCTCCACCACCGCGGATCGGCTGCTGTACCTGTATTATTATCTGCCGTTCGCGTTCCGCAGGACGATCTGCCCGCGCAAATTTAAAAAGCGTGCCTGGAAAAAATATAACTCCTCCCGCCGGAGCGCTTACTGATGGGGTGGTATGAAAGGATTTCCAATGCATTCCGGGACGCCCCGGTGCTCCCGCTGGACTGCAGTTCTCATTTTGTCCTGTTCAGCGACTGTCACCGGGGCGTGGGTAATTCCAACGACAATTTTTTGAAAAACCAGCATTTATACCTTGCCGCACTCCAGCATTACTTTCAAAAAGGATATACTTACCTGGAACTCGGAGACGGCGATGAACTGTGGGAAAATCATTCCCTCGCCCGGATCATAGATATCCACAATGACGTATTCTGCCTGCTCAGGGAATTTTATCGCCGGGAACGGCTCTATATGCTTTACGGAAATCATGACCACTGTAAAAAAAATGTACGCTACTGTCGACGGCACTGCTCTGCCTTCCACTGCCAGAACCTGTCCGCACAGATGCCCCGCTGGCATATCACGCCGGGCTCCGGACAGCCTCAATGCCGGCAACTCATATCCGGCTCCTGGCAGGCCTCCCATCCGTTTTTTTCACCGGATCCTGTACAGGGAGACAAAGCAGAGCTGCTGCCGGATTTCCGCTTTCTGCCCGGCCTCATCCTGCGCGATACCATTTCCCAAAAAGAAATCTATCTGACTCACGGGCACCAGGCGGATTTTCTGAACAGTACGCTTGCGCCCCTCTCGGGCTTCCTGGTGCGGTACTTCTGGAAGCCGTTAGAGGCGATAGGCGTATCTGATCCGACCAGTGCAGCCCGAAATTATACGAAAAAGCACAAAACGGAAATGCGGCTTGCAGAATGGGCCTCCCAGGAAGGAAAGCTGCTCATCACAGGGCACACCCACCGCCCTATGGCAGGAACTCCGGATTCACCTTATTTTAATACCGGAAGCTGCGTTCATCCGAGCTGCATTACCTGTATTGAAATCCAGAAACGGCGCATCACCCTGGTAAAGTGGACCATGAAAACGAAAGAAGATCTGTCACTCTATGTGGCACGGGAAGAACTGGAACCGCCGGTATGTCTGGAAAAATTTCCAGATCTTCAAACCTTTTAAAACTGCGCCACCTCATCCCGGCTCGGTATGGACGCGGTCGCCCCGTCCCTGGACACCGCAATGGCCGCAGCCTTTGCTGCCAGCTCCAGCCCTGCCGGAGCCGGCAGCTGTTGAAGCATGGAAGAAATGAAGTACCCGGTAAACGTATCTCCTGCCGCAGTCGTGTCCTTTGTTTCCACCTTAAAAATGCTCTGCCTGTACTGATTTTCCTGATCCTGATACACCGCGCCGTCTCCGCCCAGCGTAAGCACTGCTTTGGCATTCGGATACAGCTCCCGGAGCCTGACCAGGATCCTCTCCGTCTCCTTTTCCCCGGTGATCTGCCATCCTTCGATCTCGTTCATCAAAAACAGAGAGATTTTGGAAAGGTCGCAGGCTTCCAGGTTCCGGTCAAAAGGAGACGGATTGAGGATGATCTCTATTCCCTTTTCATAGGCCTGTTCCACCATATAATCTACAAGGTTCACTTCATTCTGCAGCAAAAGGTAATCGCCTTTTTCAAAATGTGATAACACCTCGTCAATAAATTCCCTGGTCATACTCCGGTTCGCCCCTCCATAGAGCAGGATGCAGTTCTGTCCGTTCTGATCCACCTGAATGATGGTGTGGCCGCTTTTCCCCGGTATCTCGCGGATAAAATCGGTGCATACCCCGCTCTCCCGGCATGTTTCCAGAAGGATCTTCCCTTCTTCCCCGATCAGCCCCGCATGGTACACCTGGACTCCGGCTCTTGCAAGGGCAATGGACTGGTTTAGTCCCTTACCGCCGCAAAATGTCTGCATCCCATTGGCCGCAAGTGTCTCTCCTTCGACTACCATATGATCCACCGAATACACGTAATCTAAGTTTAATGATCCAAAATTTAATACTTTCATATCGTACACCTCATCATGAAAAGTCACATATCCATACAAGCATACCCAAGGGCATCCCATAACCCGTGTCCCGATGGGACAGACGGACTTTGTCCGATAATGTATACCCAAAGCGAGATGCTCCCGGTGGTAGCTGCCTAGCTCGCTGCTTCCCAGAAATCAGCGAAACATATCCTTTGTCAGCGGATTATTCCCGGAATCCCCGGTCTGGTCCGTTCCTTCCGGCTTCTCGTCAATCCTCTGGATCCGCACAAACATCACAGCTCCTACAAATGCACAGGCCACCACGGAAACTGCCAGCCGCAGAAACGCGGTGCAGACCCAGTCCAAAAATCCGATCTCCGTGATGATAAGGGAAGTCAGATTGGCTGTCACATGGAGCAGGACCGGTGCTTTCAGGGATCCATATTTTTCACACGCATAGGCAAGCAGCATCCCCAGCCCCATGGCATAGAGGAACTGCACCAGATTCCCATGACTGAAACCGAACAGGATGGAAATGCTCAAGGATGCCGGAAGAAATCCCATCAGCGCCCTGCACCGTTTGAACAGCAGGCCACGGAAAAGCAGCTCCTCGGAAACAGGCATGATGATTCCCAGGCAGATCACCTGCACAGCAAAATCCGGAGCATAAAATACTGCCGATGTGTTCTGGTAGCTCTCGCTTACAAATGCCAGGTTTGTCATAACGATCAGCATATTTCCTCCGATACACACGGCGATTCCAAGCAGCAGCGTCCAAATGTACTGGGACAGAGGCGCTTTTTTATTGACCGGAAGATTCTGAAGCAGTTCCTGCTTCCTGTCCCTGCGGTACAAAACCGCAAGCACAGGAATGGTCAGGAGCGCCGCTGCCGCAAGCATCTGCACCTGGTAGCGAGCTGCCAGATCCATCAGCGCCGTCTGCATCTGGACCGCCGCAGCTGTAAATTCTTCGTTGGTCATGGAATCCGTCCATGACACAGATTGTATCACCTCGGGCACAGATACGATGACCAGCACCAGCGACGCGATCATGGCCCCCACAAATTCAACCCCCCAATAGATCAGAAATGGCCCGAACAGATACCAGAATCTGTTTTTTCCCGGAGCTTTATTCATCTTTTCTTCTCCTCACTTTCTCCTGAAGCTCTGCAGATTGCACGCCCCAGACAATCCCGCGCGGCGCGGCTTATATCTCCCTGTCAGGATGCCCCTGGATATATGCCCGGAGCCACGTTCTCAACTCCGGCTCGTTTCCTTTCAGGGACCCCTGCACCATCTCCGGCTTTCCTCCGCCTCTGCCAGAAAATGCGGCGTTCAGTTCCTTCACCAGCTTCCGCAGATCTATATGGCTGCTTCCGATCACATAACGGTAGCCTTCCCGGTCATCTCCGCAGAATACAGCGCACAATTCATGCCCTCTTTCCATCACCTGGTTCATGAGCAGTCTTGGTCCGTCTCCTTCCAGCCCGGGCTCAAACAGACAGACCGCGCCTTCCTGTCCGTCGCTTTCCCTGGCCTTGAACCGAAGTATTTCCTTCTGCTGCTCTGCTATCCTGGTCTTCAGCCGGGCACATTCCTCCTTTAAATGCTCCACAGCCTCTGCCACCTCGTCCTCTTTGGCGCAGAGCGCCGCGGAAATCTGTCTGACGGATGCGGATTTTCTGTCATAATCAGCCAGAGCACGGGATCCGCAGAGCATGGTGACACGGACGCCGCCCTTATACCGCTGCACGTTGGTCAGCTTGATCACCCCGATCTCCCCTGTTTTTTTCACATGGGGAGCGCAGCAGGCGCAGACATCGAAGCCCGGAATCGTCACAATGCGGACCTGTCCCTCGATCTCAATCTTGCTGCGGTAGTCCAGTCCGGCAAGCTCCTCCCGGGAAGGGCAGGAAACCTGGATATCCAGATCTGCCGCAACGGCTTCATTTGCACGGAGCTCGATCTCATGCAGCTCCTCCCGGGTGATCTCCCCGTTAAAGTCCATGGTACAGTCTGAACTGCCCAGATGGAAGCCTACATTGTCATATCCAAAGCGGGCATGCACCAATCCGGAGACAATGTGTTCCCCGGTATGCTGCTGCATCTTCATAAAACGCTCCGCCCAGTCGATCTGACCGGACACAGTGCTTCCGACAGGAACAGGCCGGTCTGTGATATGAAATATCTTCCCGTCATGCTCCTGCACATCAAAAACACGGATTCTATTTTCAGGGGTTTCCTGCAGCCATCCGGTATCAGCATATTGTCCTCCCCCTTCCGGGAAAAATGCGGTCCGTCCGAGCACGATCTGATACCGTTTTCCTTCCGGAATATCCTCAACTCTGCCGCACGTTTCCAGATCTCCTTCTCCCTTCAGGGCATCCGCCGTCCTGCCGGACGCCTTCGGACCGCGTTCTCCAACCGGTCCGCATTCCAGCACGGCTGCCGTAAATGTCCGCAAATGGCTGTCTTCATAAAATAACTTCTCTGTCATTTTCGTTTTATTCAGGAACTGTGAAAAATACGCTGGCAAAATCGCAAAGCGCACGGTTCACAGTCTCTTACATCCTTTCCGGCGCTTCGAATCCCAGAAGGTCAATGCAGGCCTCCAGCACCTCTTTTGTCAGCTTCAGAAGGGCGATGTAACCGGCCTTCTTTTCCACGTCTTCTTCCGCCAGGATCCTGGTCTCATGATAAAATTTATTAAATGCATTTGCCGCGTCGTAGATATAAGCACAGAGCTTGTGGGGCGCGATCTCTTCATAAACGGTGTCGATCACTTCGTTAAACTTCGCTGTCTCCAGCATCAGCGCCTTCTCGCACTCGCTCCCCGGCTCCCTGATCCTAAGTCCGTCCAAGGAACCGCCGTTTTCCTGATATTTATTCAGAATGGACTTGATCCTGACAATGGTATACAAAATATAAGGCCCTGTATTTCCCTCAAAAGAGGTAAACCGGTCCACGTCGAAGATATAATCCTTGGAAGCCTGGTTTGACAGATCTCCGTACTTCACAGCCGCAAGTCCCACGGTCCGGGCCGTTGCTTCTGCCTCGTCTTCAGTCACAGTCCGGTTGTCCATGATCTTCTTCATCATCTCATCCGTGATCTCTCGGAGCAGATTTTCCAGGCGCATCACGCCGCCCTCCCGGGTCTTGAACGGTTTTCCGTCCTTTCCGTTCATGGTGCCGAATCCGAGATATTTCAGATCCACCTCCGGGCGCACGATCCCTGTCTTCTTGGCACAGCGGAACACCTGTACAAAATGAAGCTCCTGCCGTTTGTCCACCACATAAATGATCTGATCCGGCTTGTAGAGGCTTTCCCGTTCGATCAGGGTTGCCAGATCCGTCGTGTCATAGAGAGCCGCGCCGTCTGACTTCAGGATCATGCAGGGCGGCACGGCCTTGTTGTCATCCTCTTCTGTCACATCTACCACCAAGGCGCCCTCGTCATAATGCGCAAATCCCTTTTCCTTCAGCATATTGACCATATCCGGGATATACTTCTGTACATCTGCCTCGCCTTTCCAGAGGTCAAAATCCACATTGAGAACGCTGTAATTCTTTTTCAGGTCCGCCACGGACACATTCATAATATGCTGCCAGATTGCCCGGTAGCCCCGGCGGCCGCTCTGCAGAAGGAAGGTTGCCTGCAGGGCTTTCTCCCGGTATTCTTCATTCTCCTTTGCATAAGCGCTGGCCGTTGGATAGATTTCCTCCAGCTCCCCGATGGTAAACGGAGCTTCCTCCGGATATTCTCCCTCGTAATCCTCCTGAAAATAAGGCAGGTCCGGTTTTCGCTTTTCCAGCTCTGTAATGATCAGCCCCATCTGATATCCCCAGTCTCCCAGATGGATATCTCCAGTGACCTGATTGCCTTTGAAACGGACGATCCGCTTCACGCTCTCACCGATGATCGCGGAACGAAGATGGCCTACATGAAGGGGTTTTGCCACATTGGGGCCGCCGTAATCGATCATAACCGTCTTAGGCTCCTTTTCCTTCTCCACGCCCAGGTTCTGTGCCTCTGTCATCTCATTCAAAAATTCCGCCGTAAACCCGGGAGCTGTTTTCAGATTGATAAATCCGGGATTCACCGCCTCCGCGTATGAGAAAACTGTACTCTCCTGCAGGCGGGCCGTCACATCCTTTGCGATCATAATGGGCGCTTTTTTGTAGGCCTTGGCCGCTGCCAGCGCACCATTGCACTGATATTCGCAAAGATCCGGACGGTTCGACAAGCTTACCTTAGCATAAGATTCATCATATCCCGCTGCCCGGAATGCCTCTTCCATCTCCATTGTAATAAGCTTTAGAAATGTTTTCACTTTTTTCACTCTCCATATGTTTATTTTGCAGCAAGCCAACATCGCAGGCAGATTTTACAGCCTGCTGTTTTAAATCGCTGCTGTTTTTATTTATATCTGGATTTCTCTGTTCTTTTGACATTTTATCATCTATCCCGGATTCTAGCAAGTGTTCGTTGCATTGATTATTTTCCAACTGTACGGTTAGAATATTTTTTCAAAATAAAGGTTGCTTTTTTCTCCCTGGTCCGCTATAATCTATCTACATAATATTTTTCAAATCATTTTTCTGGGTACGATTTCAGTACCGGCTTTCTCATTTTAATTTCAAGTGGACGCGCAGAAGAAGGGAGAATACATGACATATCAGGAATTTGTATGCGCTATCGAAAAAAGAATGAATCAGAAACTCGAAGGAGGGATTAAGGCATCACAGTATACGGCAGTCAAAAATAATGGAAAAGTAAAGAAGGGGCTGCTCATCGAGGCCCCGGGAGTGAACGTTTCCCCTACGATCTATCTGGAGGAATTTTATCATCGTTATCTGGACGGCGAGTTGGTCGACGAGCTTGTGCAGGATATCCTCAATTTTTACCGCATTGTAAAATGTGACCGTTCTATGGATACCAACGATATCGAACACTATGACACGATTCAGGACAAGATTGTATTTAAGCTGGTCCACACTGAGAAAAACCGTGAATTGCTGGGAGGCGTCCCCCATATTGAGCTGTTGGATTTAAGTATCGTATTTTATGTCCTGCTGGATGTAAACAGCCAGGGGACCGCTACCATGACGGTGAATAACGAACACCTGCAGTATTGGGACGTGACGGCGGATGAACTGCTCGCGCTAGCCCGCAAAAACGTAGCGCGCCTGCTTCCGGCAGAATTGTTTACCATGCAGCAGGCCGTGGACGAAATCCTGCGCACGGTTCCGGGCAAGCAGAAAAATCTGCTGAATGAATCTGTCACAGAGGCGGATGATTTTATGTATGTACTATCCAATCCGATCCGCAGCTTCGGCGCAGCCTGCATCATCTATCCAGATGTTCTGGACATGGCCGGGCAGGTTCTGGGAGAAGACTACTACGTACTCCCAAGCAGTGTCCACGAGGTCGTGCTTGTACCGGCTTCAAAGGGTATGAAGCCGGAAGATATGAACGCAATGGTCACAGAGATCAACCAGACTCAGGTAGCCGAAGAAGAGATTTTAAGCAATCACGCATACCTCTATCAAAGAGAGGCCAGAAGGCTTGTCATGCAAAATTCTCTCAATTTCTAATAGACCCGTCTTAGATTGAAGTTTCTTATTAGTATTCACAGGTTACTATTCACAGTTATTTCACTCACATGCAAAAAATTAGTTCTTTACTTTTTCCAAAATGTATGATAACATAGTTATTGCATTCCAGAGAGATACTTTTCTTCCGGAATGCAATACACGTCTGTAGCTCAGTGGATAGAGCACTGCCCTCCGGAGGCAGGTGCGGCGGTTCGATCCCGCCCAGACGTGTTTTTTTATTTCCGCGGAGCAGCGAGCTGCTCATCCGTCCTATTACTTTTCAAAAATCACCCTGTCCCATTTCGAATCTTTTCCACCTGTACGGTTGCAATCCGAAGTCACATTTTTATGCAATGAAAATTCGACTTCAGATTAGCAACCTACCTCATCAATGAGTAAAATGTGACTGCGTTAGCAGGCACAAAAGTGCGAAGCACGGATTTTACGAATGAATGAGGTGGGTTGGATACTCAAAGAGCATCCAACCGGACAGGTTGAATCTTTTCTTGCAACCCCGGATCAAATTCTCCGTTTCGCAACATTTCAATCTCATATTTGTATGGCGCATAGGACTTTTTCTTATTTTCTAAGTCCGGTATATACGGCGTCTCCAGGATTTTCGGGACAGTCTCAAAATCCGGATGGTGTACGATTGCATTCAAGGCTTCAAATCCAATCTCTCCGAATCCGATATTCGCATGCCTGTCCTTTGCGGCGCCGGGCATATTCTTGCTGTCGTTGATGTGGAATACGGCAATCTGGTCTTTTCCCAGAAGCCGGTCAAACTCCCGGATCACATCATCAAAATGATGGATGATATCGTATCCGCTGTCGCTGGTATGGCAGGTGTCAAAGCAGACCCGCAGCTTCTCATTATATACAACGCCGTCATAGATTCTTGCCAGTTCCTCGAATGTGCGGCCCACCTCGGAGCCTTTTCCCGCCATGGTCTCCAATGCGATGCAGCAGTCCGTGTCTCTGGTCAGAACCTCGTTCAGTCCTTTCACGATCTGAGAGATTCCCACGTCTGCGCCTTCCCCCACATGAGCGCCCGGGTGCAGGATCAGAATATGACTTTTGCAGGCAATCGTCCTCTGAATCTCCTTTTCCAAAAATTCCACTCCCAGCTGAAAGGTCTCCGGCTTTACGGAGTTACCCAGGTTGATGATATAAGGGGCATGGACAATGATCTCCTCAATGCCGTGCTCCCTCATGTATGCCCAAGCCGGCTCTATATTCAGCTCGTCCAGCTCCTTCCTGCGGGTATTCTGCGGTGCGCCGGTATAGAACATAAACGTATCCGCCCCGTAAGAAACCGCCTCCTTCGCGGAGCCAAGCAGCATCTCCCTGCCGCTCATGCCTACATGTGATCCAAGTTTTAACATATCTGACATCCTTTCCTTATGCGAGCAGTGCGCATCCCCCGGAGGGTTTTATAGGAGACTAAGTCTCCTATAAGATAAAACAGGACACCTCATCCATCCCGGATGAAATATCCTGCTTCATTTTCATAATACATGCTCTGCGGTCATTCTAATCTGCTGTATCGCCGTTCAGTTCTTGACCTGCCATTATACTCTTGACAGATATTCTCCGGTACGTGTATCGATCTTCAGCACATCCCCAGTCTCTACAAACAACGGCACCATAACGGTGGCTCCCGTCTCTACGGTAGCCGGCTTTGTCGCGCCCTGAGCGGTATCGCCCTTAAAGCCCGGCTCGGTCTCTGTGATCGCCAGTTCTACGAAAAGAGGCGGCTCTACGGAAAATACATTTCCCTTGTGGGAACAGATCTTCACGTTCTCATTCTCCTTGACAAACTTCAATGCGTCGCCTACCACTTCAGCGTTCAGAGCGATCTGATCGTAAGTCTCAACGTCCATAAAATTATATAAATCCCCATCCTGGTACAGGTACTGCATCTCCTTCCTGTCGATATGGGCTTTCGGGAACTTCTCGGTAGGCCGGAAGGTCTTCTCTACCACACCGCCGCTGATGATATTTTTCAGCTTTGTTCTGACAAATGCCGCACCCTTGCCCGGCTTAACATGCTGAAATTCCAATATCTGGTAAATATTTCCGTCAATCTCAACGGTAACACCATTCTTAAATTCTCCTGCTGCGATCATATATAATCCTCCTTTAATTCTCGCTGTGTTACATTTTATAATAATTTCCGGCTTTTTTCAACCTTTTTTTATATTCCCCGAGTCATTCTTTGCTTTCTTTTATAAAAATACAACACGATCCGCTCCAGATAACGCTTCAGAATAATCTGGATCTCTTCCCTGGGATACATTGGTTTGACCAGAATATTGCGGATTCCGGTCCGTTTTGCGCCCCACACATCCGTAAATAGCTGATCCCCTACAAAAATCGTATTGGTCCGGTCCGTATCCATCATCTCCATGGCACGGATATAATTCTTGCGCGACGGCTTGTGTGCGTTGAAAATGTACTTTGTCCCGATCTCCTCATTGAACATCTTCACTCTGGGCTCCTGGTTGTTGGAGATCAGGCAGGAGGCAAATCCAATCGATTCCAGCCGGCGGAACAGTTCCTTGGCCCTTGTGTCCGCAGGCGCGCCGTGGGGAACCAGGGTATTGTCGATATCAAATATCACGCCCCGGTAGCCCTCTTCATATAACTTTTCAAAAGGTATGATATAGGTGGAAGCCACATATTCATCCGGAAAAAACATCTCAAACATGTCCCTGTCTCCTTTCCTGGAAATGCGGAAACCAGATCTGCGGCACAGCCGGCTCTCTCTAGCACATCATCGCATTAATAATTAAGTAATACACCGGCCGTTAAACGTGTTCTGGCATCTGTTTCTCCATATGGTAAGACCGCTACAGCTTCGCGATCAGCTCCTCGCAGATCTGAAGCACGCTCTTTCCGTCCGTGTAGATTACAATATCCGCCGCCTTTTCATATTTTTCCCGGCGCTTTTCCATCAACTCCGTAATAAATTCTACATTGTTATTTCCATTCAGGACCGGACGGTCGGTGCTGTCCTTCACACGCTCGTAAATCGTATGAGGACTTGCCGTCAGAAGCGCTACGCGCCCGTTTTTCTTCATCTCCACCACATTTTCTTCCCGGAGCGCCGCGCCGCCTCCGCAGGAGATCACCGCACGCTTCCGAAGCTGCATCTCTTTCAAAAGCTGAGTTTCCCTGTTGCGGAAATATTCTTCCCCATAGGTGGCAAAGATATCCGGGATGCTCATGCCTTCCCGCTCCGCGATCACCTGGTCCATCTCCACCACATCCATGGCAAACATCGTGCTCAGGTATTCGGAAACTGTCGTCTTTCCGGCCCCCATAAAGCCGATCAGGACAATATTGTAGTCAAACAGCCGCCTTGCCTGGATCCGTTTACTGCTCCTGACAATCTCAGAAAAAACATTTTCAATCTCGTTCTGATAGCGGTGGCCCTCCAGCCGTTCCTGCCGTCTCTTCTCCTGCTTTTCCTCCTGTGCAGGCTGCAGGACCGGCATGCCGTACTCCTGCTTATAGGCCATGATCTTTTCTATAATAGTATTACGCTCTTCAAGAACGTCAATGATCCTGTCATCGCACATAGCAAGCTGTTCCCGGTACATCTCCAAATCATTCATCCTGCTTCTCTTCTCCCTTTCGCGAATCTCCTTTTCCTCAGTTTCCTGACAATCCGCTTATTCTTCTTTACTCTTAGTTTTCAGCGCGGCATTCACATCTGCCTTGAAGAGCTTCCACGCATCTTCATTTTCCACAAAATACTTGGGACAGTTCTTTTCCGTTACATCATAATGCCGGATGACTGATTCCGCATCCAGGTTATATTTGGCACAGAGAAACGCTGTCAGCCGTACCATGGAAATATAAGTCTCCTGATTGAACTTTCCCGTAGCATCGGGATGGCAGCACTCAATAGAAACGGTATCATGGTTGCGTTCATTGGACGCATATGCCACCTCCTGGGTCGGAATGCACTGTATGATCTCTCCATCCAGCCCCACGATAAAGTGGCTGCTCACAGAGGCTCCGTGCCCATCCTGCAGGCTGTTGAAATAATCTCGGTTCTGCTGAGCCGTACTCCCGGGATTTGCCGTATAATGAATCACAATCCCTGCAACAGAATCTACTTCCGTTCCCGGCCTGGAATAATCATTCACATCCAGAAGCTGGACGTTGATCTCCGGTTCCGACGCATCCAGCTTTAGTCCGCTGGTTTCTGCTTCCTCGGCGGAACAGCGGGTGAACAGGAACATCACCAGCAGCGTCAGCAGCACTCCTGCGGCGATTCCGGCCAGAAAACTTTTTGGCTCCAGGTTTACACTCACTTTCAGCTTCCGGCTGCTTTTCTTCTTCCGCTTTTTTTTCTTTCGCTTCCCGTTATGCTTCGGAGTCTTCCCCGTGCTTCTCTGTACTGTGCCGGCCAATCCAGTATTTTTCAGCTCCGTACTGCCCGGATCTATACTGTTCCGCCCGATTCCTTTCTGTTCCGTACTCTCCTGTTCCATCTTTATCTGCTCCGTACTTTTTTCCTTACCTCTCCTCCACGCCGGTCACCGCACTGATCTGTCGGGAGGATGCTCATAAAAGCGCTTTCTTATTCATCCACGCTGTAATTCGGCGCTTCCTTCGTAATATGGATATCATGAGGATGACTTTCCTTCAGCGAAGCAGCAGAAATCTTCACGAACTGCCCGTTCTGCTTCAGTTCTTCAATGGTCGCTGTTCCGCAGTATCCCATACCGGACCGGAGGCCTCCCATAAGCTGGAACACCGTATCCTCCACGGTTCCCTTATATGCTACACGTCCTTCCACGCCTTCCGGAACCAGTTTCTTTGCATTCTCCTGGAAATACCGGTCCTTGCTGCCGTTCTCCATAGCCGCAATGGATCCCATTCCACGGTATACTTTATATTTTCTTCCCTGATACAGTTCAAATGTTCCCGGACTTTCGTCACACCCTGCAAAGATGCTTCCCATCATACATACATTGGCTCCTGCCGCGATTGCTTTCGTCATATCTCCGGAATACTTGATACCTCCGTCTGCAATGATCGGGATCCCATATTCTTTTGCCGCCCCATAGCAGTCCATCACAGCTGTGATCTGAGGAACACCGATTCCCGCAACAACACGGGTGGTACAGATGGAACCAGGTCCGATCCCTACCTTCACCGCATCTACTCCGGCCTCGATCAGTGCCTTTGTGGCATCAGCTGTGGCCACGTTGCCGGCAATGACCTGAAGCTCAGGGAACTTTTCCTTTACCATACGGACTGCCTGCAGCACGTTGGCGGAATGCCCGTGAGCGGAATCCATGACGATCACATCCACCTTGGCATCTACAAGAGCCTCCACACGATCCAGACAGTTGGCCGTGATCCCGATAGCCGCACCGCAGAGCAGACGCCCCTGAGCATCCTTTGCGGAATACGGGTACTTGATCTGCTTCTCGATGTCCTTGATGGTGATCAGCCCTTTCAGATTACCGTATTCGTCCACGATCGGCAGCTTTTCTTTTCTTGCCTTCGCAAGGATCTGCTTTGCCTCATCCAGTGTAATCCCTTCCCGGGCTGTGATCAGGCCTTCTGAGGTCATGCTTTCTTTAATTTTTTTGGAGAAATCTGTTTCGAATTTTAAATCACGGTTTGTGATGATCCCGACAAGCTTCCTGCCCTCAGTTACCGGGACACCGGATATACGGAACTTTGCCATCAGATCGTTGGCGTCCTTCAATGTATGCTCCGGTGAGAGATAAAACGGATCCGTAATGACCCCGTTTTCAGACCTTTTTACCTTATCCACTTCCTCTGCCTGCTGCTCTATAGACATGTTCTTGTGGATGATACCGATTCCGCCCTGACGTGCCATCGCGATGGCCATCCGGTATTCGGTTACCGTGTCCATCCCTGCACTCATCATCGGAATATTCAGCTTAATGTTCTTTGTCAGATTCGTCGACAAATTAACCTGATTCGGAATCACTTCCGAATATGCGGGTACCAACAGCACATCATCAAATGTAATACCTTCTCCAATAATTCTGCCCATGACTTTACCTTCCTCTCCTTTTGTATTGGGGAAATCCCGAAACATTTGAAACTTTTCCTATGTATGATCCACCTGCCAAAATGTCTCCGTAATGAATACAGACTTTTAACGTTCGAATCATAGGTATTTTATCTGATATGGTACAAAAATTCCGAAGGGTTGTCAAGTGCTTTTTTTGCGCAAAGCAAAAAGAGCGGTTAGATGATCCTTGGATCATCCAACCTGCTCATTCATTCGCGATAACTGCGGATTACATCATTCCCATTCCGCCTGCGCCGCCTGCCGGCATTGCCGGAGTGTCTTCCTTGATCGTCGATACAACAGATTCTGTTGTCAGCAAGGTGGAAGCAACGCTTGTTGCATTCTGCAGCGCGCTTCTTGTTACCTTCGCCGGATCCAGGATTCCTTCTTTTACCATGTCCACATACTCTTCCTTGTATGCGTCAAAGCCCATGCCAACCTCGGACTCTCTTACTTTATTTACGATCACAGAGCCTTCCAGCCCCGCGTTGCTTACGATATGATACAGCGGAGATTCCAGAGCCTTCAGGATGATCTTCGCTCCGGTCTTCTCGTCTCCGTCCATCTCCTCTGCCAGCTTCTCAACCTGCTTTGCAGCGTGGATATATGCGGAACCGCCGCCTGCGATGATACCCTCTTCTACTGCTGCCCTTGTAGCATTCAGAGCATCTTCCATCCGAAGTTTTGCTTCCTTCATCTCGGTCTCGGTTGCAGCTCCTACGCGGATCACTGCTACGCCGCCTGCAAGCTTTGCAAGTCTCTCCTGCAGCTTTTCTTTGTCAAAATCAGAAGTAGTCTCTTCAATCCCTTTCTTTATCTGAGCCACTCTGTCAGCAATCGCCTGTTTGTCGCCGGAGCCGTCTACGATCACAGTATTTTCCTTCTGTACCTTGACAGACTTCGCGCGTCCGAGCTGATCCATAGTTGTATCCTTCAGATCCAGACCAAGCTCTTCGGAGATGACCTGTCCGCCTGTCAGGATCGCGATATCCTGCAGCATCTCTTTTCTTCTGTCACCGTATCCCGGAGCCTTGACCGCCACTACATTGAAGGTTCCGCGCAGCTTGTTCACGATCAAAGTGGTCAGCGCCTCTCCTTCGATATCTTCTGCAATGATCAGAAGTCTTGCTCCAGACTGTACTACCTGCTCCAGAAGCGGAAGGATATCCTGGATATTGGAAATCTTCTTATCTGTAATGAGGATGTACGGATCTTCCAGAACGGCTTCCATCTTCTCCATATCTGTTGCCATATATGCGGAAATATATCCTCTGTCAAACTGCATACCTTCTACCAGATCCAGCTCTGTCAGCATGGTCTTGGATTCCTCAATGGTGATCACGCCGTCGTTGGAAACCTTCTCCATTGCGTCTGCTACCATTGCTCCAACGTTCTCGTCCCCTGAGGAAACTGCAGCTACTCTTGCGATCTGCTCTTTTCCGGTTACCTTGCTGCTCATCTCAGCGATAGCTTCTACGGCCTTATCCGTTGCCTTTTTCATACCCTTGCGGAGTACGATCGGGTTTGCGCCTGCTGCCAGGTTCTTCATGCCTTCATTGACCATAGCCTGTGCAAGTACAGTTGCGGTTGTAGTTCCGTCGCCTGCTACGTCGTTGGTCTTAGACGCAACTTCCCGGATGAGCTGTGCTCCCATATTCTCAAACCCGTCTTCCAGTTCGATCTCTTTTGCGATGGTCACGCCGTCGTTTGTGATCAGCGGAGCGCCGAAAGACTTATCCAATACCACGTTTCTTCCCTTTGGTCCCAGTGTTACGCTTACGGTATCTGCAAGCTGATTCACACCTTTTTCCAATGCTGCTCTGGCTTCTGCGCCAAATTTAATTTCCTTTGCCATTTTTCATTCACCTCATATCATCATCTATCATTTTTATGCTGCGTATCTGTTATATCAGTTACTATGCCTCTACGATTGCCAGGATGTCATTCTGCTTCACGATAATAAACTTCTCTCCATCCAGCTCCACGTCTGTTCCTGCGTACTTGGAGTAGATGACTTTGTCTCCCGCCTTCACCTGCATGGTCACTTCTTTTCCATCTATGATTCCGCCGGGTCCGACTGCAACAACTTCTGCTTCCTGCGGCTTCTCCTTCGCCTGCCCTGGAAGAACGATACCGGACTTCGTTGTTTCTTCTGCTTCTAACTGTTTTAATACAATTTTGTCACCTAATGGTACTAACTTCATTGTAATTCCTCCTTCAAACATTTACTTTGTTAGCACTCATTTCATCTGAGTGCTAACCCATGAATATAAAATAGCACTACACCGACGATTTGTCAACAATGTTTCCAAATTTTTATAATTAGTTTATAAACCTTTTTTCCGACACACTGTAAAAACCGTTTTCGATCCGGAATGTGATCATGTTCCCGGCCTCTGACCGGTAGCGTTCTTTTACCACTCCGGTACAGTACAGAAGCTCCTTTTTGGTAGAAATGTAGCACTGATACTTGGCATCCAGGGAGATCACCGTCAGGTCTTCCTCCGTTAACTCTAAGTATATGTAATCTTCCTCCATGTCATACCTGTATACTTTACACTTATGCGTCGTATCATCCAGCGCAACATCTGCAGATATCGTCTTTGCCATCCGTAAGTCTACCGAATTTCCCTCAAACATTATGTCCTCCTCCTATGATTTGTAGTCCAATGACTGCGCAAATTGATTACCGGGTACAGTCAGCCTATTTTTGCAGATTGAATTTGTGCCTGCCGGTATCATTTCTTCTGATACTGCCTATGCAGATTTTTCCTGCAATGCTTTTGATATCTTTCGAAAAAAAGGATATCAGAATCCTGACATCCCTTCTTCCTCTCACACTCTTTCTTTCTTGATCTTTTCCAATTCTGTAAATACATATTCATTTAGAACCTTTATGTACGTTCCCTTCATTCCTGATGAACGGGATTCGATCACTCCGGCGCTTTCGAACTTTCTCAATGCATTGACGATCACAGAACGGGTAATCCCCACTCTGTCCGCAATCTTGCTGGCCACCAGGATCCCTTCCGTATCCCCCAGCTCTTCAAAAATATGAAGGATAGCTTCCAGCTCTGAAAAAGACAGCGTACCGATAGCGGACTGAACGATATGCTCCTTCCTGGATTCTTCTGCGCTTTCCTCATTCACAGAACGGAGCATCTCGAGTCCGACAACGGCGGTCCCATATTCACTTAAAATAATATCGTCAATCTCATAAAGCGCATCCTGCTTGTATACAAATAATGTTCCCAACCGTTCCCCTGCAATATCGATCGGCGTGATGATAGCCTGATACCCCTTTACAGCCTCCGGCGAAAACCCAAGTGTCTCCAGATTGACATTTTCCTTCGTAGACAAGATGCTGAGGAGCCGTTCATTGAGCATCTCGTCAATATGTGCTCCCACAGACTCCGCGATCAGCTCTTCGATCCCCTTGATCCTGGAAGAACCGCTGACTCCCAGAATCTTGCCCTTTTTACTGACCACCAGAACATTCGACTCCAGGATATCTGTCATTACTGCACAGATATCATTAAAGACCACCTTGCTGGAATTGTTATTATGAAGCAGTTTATTGATTTTTCTTGTTTTATCTAATAATTGTACACTCATCAGCTTCCTCCACATTTTATCAAAGACCGTTTTCTTCGGGTAAGTTCCTATGGAACAAAAGTCTCTTTTGCAGCGGTCAATTGTATACACAACTCACTACATTTACCAGATAAAACCATGTTATCATACAATTTTCGAAATATCAATTAAAATGTGAATATATATTACAGGAAATATCAAATAATTGTTACAGTTCACGGCCTGACCGGCCACGAACTGTAACGCATCTAACCCATTGAAAAGCCGCCTGACAGCGGTCCTAAGCGCCAGCGACGCTTGTTTAGGACGGACCGGAACGGAGTGTAGACGGGCTGGATCCCTGCAGCCGCTATTTTACTGAGCGGATGCCTTGCAGCAGGGTGCAAGGCACCGTGAACAGTAACGAATAATTACAAATATTCTAATCCCCCTGCTTTTTATTTCTCACATAGCCGCATTTTTCGTCTGCGCAGACCAGCTTATTTCCTTTTTCTACCATATATCCGCCGCATTCCGGGCATTTTTCTGCGGAAGGCTTCTGCCAAGACATAAAATCGCATTCCGGATTATCCTCACAACCATAATACTTTCTGCCCTTTTTCGTTTTGCGGATGACGATCTCCTTGCCGCAGACCGGACAGGGAACCCCGATCTTCTCCAGATAGGGTTTGGTATTGCGGCAGTCCGGGAAGCCCGGACAGGCAAGAAACCTGCCGTGAGGACCGTATTTGATCACCATATTGCGGCCGCATTCCTCGCAGACCACATCTGTCACTTCATCCTCAATAGTCACGCTTTCCTGTTCCTTCTCCGCCACCTGGACAGCCTCGTCCAGATCCGGATAGAAATTACGGATGACTTCCTTCCACGGCACCCGGCCTTCCTCCACCATATCCAGAAGCCCTTCCATATTGGCTGTAAAATGGATATCCACAATGCTCGGGAAGGACTGTTTCATGATGTTGTTGACCACCTCCCCGATCTCCGTCAGATAGAGGTTCTTTCCTTCTTTTGTGATATACCGTCTTCCCAGAATCGTACTGATGGTCGGCGCATAGGTACTGGGCCGTCCGATTCCCTGCTCTTCCAGAGCCTTCACCAGCGTCGCCTCTGTATAATGGGCCGGAGGCTGGGTAAAGTGCTGCTTCGTCTCGAAATCCTGCCTGGTGAGCTCGGAATCCTTCTGCAGGCCGCCTACCAACACATTGCTCTCTTCCTTTTCCTCGTCTGCTTCCATATATACGGAACGAAAGCCTTCGAATGCCACTCTGGATGCGGAAATGGTAAAGACATACTTTCCTGCTCCGATCCTGACCGATGTGGTCTCGAACCTTGCCGGCTGCATCCGGCTTGCCGTAAAGCGCTTCCAGATCAGCTGGTACAGCCGAAACTGGTCGCGGGAAAGTGAATCCTTCAAGGCGGCCGGAGTCCGGGTGATATCAGAAGGACGGATGGCTTCGTGGGCATCCTGGATCTTCTTCTCGGTCTGCTTCGCCGTACTGCCGGACGCGGCATATTCTTCCCCATAGGTCTGGGCAATATATTCTCTTGCCGCTGCATCCGCCTCGTCCGAGATCCGGGTAGAGTCTGTACGCAGATAGGTGATCACACCCACGGTCCCGTTTCCCTTGATATCGATTCCTTCATATAGCTGCTGAGCGATCCGCATGGTCTTCTGCGTACCGAAATTCAGCGCCTTTGCCGCTTCCTGCTGCAGCGTACTGGTGGTAAAGGGCAGAGGGCTCTTCCGAACCCGCTCTCCCTTTTTGATATCGATGATGTGGTACTGCTCCTCTTCCACTTCCTTCAGGATCTGATCCAGTTCTTCTCTGGAACGGATCTCCATTTTCTGCTTTTCCGTTCCATAGAACTTTGCCGTCAGCGGGCGCTTTTCACCTTTTACACGAAGTATGGCGTCCAGTGACCAATACTCCTTGGGAATAAACGCATCGATCTCCGCCTCCCGGTCTGCAATGATCCGCAGAGCCACGGACTGCACTCTTCCGGCGCTTAAGCCCCGCTTCACCTTTGCCCACAGGAGAGGGCTGATCCGGTATCCTACCATCCGGTCCAAGATGCGCCGTGCCTGCTGGGCGTCCACCAGATCCATGTTGATGTCCCTAGGAGCCTTGAGCGCAGATTTTACGGCATTTTTCGTGATCTCGTTAAATGTGATCCGGCGCATCTTTTTCTCGTCTAGCTTCAGAGCCGATGACAGATGCCAGGAAATAGCTTCCCCCTCCCGGTCCGGGTCGGTTGCCAGATAGACCTTGTCAGCCTTTTTCACTTCCTTGCGCAGACCGGCAAGGATATCCCCCTTCCCACGGATGGTAATGTACTTCGGATCATAATCATGCTCCACATCGATTCCCATCTGGCTTTTCGGAAGATCACGGACATGCCCGTTTGAGGCCGCGACCGTATAATTATTGCCTAAGAATTTTTTGATTGTCTTCACCTTGGCAGGCGACTCCACAATCACTAGATAATGTGCCATGTAAACCTTTCCTCCCCGCGGAAGATCTGCCACCTAAGACATTCCGCATATTATTCGTCTGACCAGCCTGCAAAAAAGAGCCCGGAAGCAAGCAGGAACTCTCAGCACACTGATCATGGTATAAATACCAGATTATATTCTGGCATAATAATTTTTCGAGATTTGTTTGATATATCCTTTGATCTCCAGGGAAACCAGTGTCTCCAGTACCTTCTGGGCCGAAAGCCCGGATTCGTCCGCGATCTCTCCAATATTCCTGGGATAAAGAACAACTGAACTATACACCATATTTTCCAGACTTTCAAGCATTTTTTTCGCTTCTGTATTTTTTTCCTGAATATTTCTTCCAGAAATCCCCAGTTCCTCCAGAAGGATTTCCGGAGAGGTCAGGATTCCTGCCCCCTGCCTGATCAGCTGATGGCATCCCTGGCTCAGACTGCTGTCCACAGGGCCCGGCAGGGCATAGACGTCCTTTCCCTGCTCCAGCGCCATATCTGCCGTGATCAGCGAGCCGCTTTTTTCTCTAGCTTCCACCACAAGCACCAGGTCGGACAGACCGCTGATGATCCGGTTCCTCTTTGGAAAATGATAGGCCCGCGGAACTGTCCCCGGCGGAAGCTCCGAGAGGATCCCACCCCCTAGTTCCAGGATATCGCCGTACAGGCCGATGTTCTCCCGCGGATAGCAGATATCCACCCCGCTGCCCAGTATGGCAAAGGTCTTTCCCTGTCCCACCAGCGCCCCCCGCTGGCTGATCCCGTCTATGCCCCGGGCAAGGCCGCTGATGACCTGGACTCCATGCCTGGACAAAAACTCCGCAAATTCATAGGCATGTTTTTCCCCATATCTGCTGCAGTTCCTCGCACCTACAATGGCAACGCTGAAAAGATGTTCATCCGGAAGGCTTCCTTTTATATACAGAGCGTAAGGTTTGTCCGGAATATCAACCAGCTTCTTCGGATATTCCGGATCCAGGCAGGTCACAAACCGGATCTGCTTTTTTATGAGGCTGGTGTACTCTCCCTGCAAGTCCCATATTTTTTTCGCCTGAATCATTGTATTACAGTCCTTTTCATTTAAGAACTGAAACCGGCGTAAAGTTGTTTCTTCTATATAATAGACTTCCTCCGCTGATTTCATGTATGAACGGAGCAAAGATTTCTTCCGGTCTGCAACTGGAAGAGCCGCCAGCCAGTATTCATATTTATCCATACTATCTCCCCCAATATTTTTTGTCGAATGTACGGTATCCCACTGCTTCTTTTAAATGCTTTTCCTGAATCTGTTCTTCTCCGTCCAGATCGGCAATGGTCCGGGCGACCTTTAAAATCTTGTGATATGTCCGTGCGGTCAGCCCAAGGCGGGAAAATGCCTGCTTCATGAGCTTTTCTTCCGCTTCCCCCAGCACGCACCACTGGTTCGTCTCCTGAACCCCCAGCATGGCGTTCGTCAGGATGCCGGTTCCCTGGTAGCGCCGGTTCTGCGCCTCCCTGGCACGGCAGACCCGTTCCCGGATCGCAGCGGAAGTTTCTTCCTGCCCCCTGGTACGAAGCGATTCATACTCTACCCGGGGCGCTTCCACACAGATATCCATCCGGTCCAGGAAGGGCTGGCTGAGCTTCCCCAGATAGTGCTGAATCTGTCCGGGTGTGCAGGTACACCGGTTCATGTCCGGATAACAGCCGCAGGGACAGGGATTCATAGCCGCCACCAGCGTAAAATTTGCCGGAAACAGGTAGCTGCCCTGGCTTCTGGTGATCCGTACCTGATGATCCTCCAGCGGCTGACGCAGCACTTCCAGCACATTTTTTTGAAATTCCGGCAGTTCATCCAGAAACAGCACCCCCTCATGGGCCAGGCTGATCTCTCCCGGAATCGGTATCTTTCCGCCTCCTGCAAGGGCCGCTTTGGTGGAGGTATGGTGGACACTCCGGAAAGGACGATTCTGGATCAGTGGGCTTTCGCTGTCCAGCATTCCCAGGATACTGTAGATCTTCGTAACTTCCATGCTTTCCTCCAGCGTCATGTCGGGAAAGATGGTAGGGATCCTCTGTGCGGTCATGGATTTTCCACTTCCCGGAGGGCCTATGAGGAGCAGGTTGTGTCCTCCTGCCACCGCGACCTCCGCCGCACGTTTCACTGCCGCCTGGCCGCAGATATCTTTGTAGTCCAGGTTGTTGGCAGCCGTCCCCCGCTGTTTCGATGCAGTATAGGGCTCCGGCGCGATCCGGACTTTTCCGCTCAGATATTGGTAAGCTTCCTCCAAACTCTCCACTCCGATCACGTCAATCCCTTTGACCAGCGCGCCTTCCGCCGCATTGATACGGGGCACCATACAGGTATGGATTCCCGCGTCCCTGGCCTGCGCCACGATCGGCAGGATGCCGGGCACCTTCCGTACCTTGCCGTCCAGGCTCAATTCGCCCATGATCAGCATGGAATGAACCGACCCAGAGTCCAGTCTGTTCAGGGAGAGCAGGATACTGACTGCAATGGGCAGGTCGAAGGCCGCCCCCCGTTTCTTCATCGTTGCCGGCGCCAGGTTGATGACCGTCTTTTTTGCCGGGAAATCCAGGCCGGAATTTCGGATTGCTGTACGCACCCGTTCAGCTGCCTCCTTTACCTCCGACGAAAGGTATCCCACCATTTGAAACGCCGGAAGCCCGTTGCTCACATCCGCCTCCACGTTGACAAATTCCACTTTCAGTCCGAACATAGAGGCCGACAATACTGTGCTGAAGCTCATTCATACACTTCCTTTCTTTTTTCATACCCTGTATCTGCAATACGTCATTTTTTATCTGTGGATCAGGCTAAATCTTAATTTCCGCAAACAGAAAAAATCCGCACTGCCGATCGCTGTTTTCAGTTGCCACAAGTTGATGGATCTTGGCCGAAACGGCCGGATTGCCCGGTACAGAAAGTACCGCTTGATGTTTGTTATCATATCCTATCTGACTACGGATTGTCAACCTCTTTTTTGAGCGTATATAACAATTTTAGGTGGAAAAGCACAAAATCCCATATTTCCACATAAACTATATCAAATGTGCCAAGAGGTGTCGTCTTGAAATCATTTCCCAATCCCCTCACTCCTTCGGAAGAGAAATACTATATCCAGAAATATACGGAAGGAGACCTTCATGCAAAGCATATCTTGATCGAACGGAATCTACGGCTCGTCGCACATGTGATCAAAAAGTACCAGTACCTGGAAGAAGACCAGGAAGATCTGATCTCCATCGGAACGATCGGGCTGATCAAAGCAGTCGCTACATTCAACGCAGAAAAAGGGAACCGTCTGGCGGCATATGCCTCCAAATGTATTGACAATGAGATCCTGATGTATCTCCGGTCCCGGAAAAAAACATGCAGGGAGATCTCCCTGTATGAACCGATCGGCACGGACCGGGAAGGGAATGAGATCAAGCTTTATGATATCATTGAAACAGAAGAAGAGGACGTTCCTGAACGGCTTTACCTTAAGGAAAATATCCAGAAGCTGTATGAGAAAGTAGAAAATGAGCTCTCTCAGCGGGAAAAGCTGGTATTGAAAATGCGGTACGGACTGTATAACGGGGAAGAATACACCCAGAGGGAAATCGCCCGACAGCTCGGGATCTCCCGTTCTTATGTATCCAGGATTGAAAAAAGCGCAGTGGAAAAGCTGCGGATTTTTTTTCATACCTGAAATAAGAAGACTGTATGATATTTCAATGATATTATACAGTCCTCCTCTTTACATATTCACTCTTGTAAACAAATAAAACCTCTGCCGTATTCCGGTGATTGATCTCTTCCCAGGAAAAATCCATTTTATCCATGAAAAACACGTACAGCCATCCTCTCCAGCCGCTCTGCGTCAAAACTGCCCGCCTCTTCCTTCTCCTCCCGGAATGGTTTCGCCAGGATAAACACCCGTTCAAAAAATGTCATTTCCTCCACCTCTGCTATAAGTCTTTACAGAGTCCCTGTAAATACACCGTGTTTTCAAACGGATTTTTTTCGGAAAATCCGAATAGTCGCCCTGGATCCGCCGATACAGTAGGTCACAGGCAGCATTTGCCATTTCCTCCAGCGGCTGGCAGATCGTAGTCAGCTTGGGCCGTACCATGACGGACAGTTCAAAATCATCAAATGACACGACCGACAGTGCTTCCGGCACCCGGATATCCAGATTGTGCACCGCCGCCATCGCTCCCAGGCACATGTCGTAATTGCTGACAAATACCGCCGTGGGCTTATCTTCCAGCTCCCACAGCTTCATGATTCCTTTGTAACCGGACTGATATGTGAAATCACCTGGTATCAGATACTCCTGCCTGATCGGATATCCGTAATCCTCCAGTACACGGAAATACCCACGCAGACGCTCCCGGGCTGTCAGCTTATTTTCAGGCCCCTTGATGATGGCGATCTGGTGGTGTCCGGACTCGATCAGGTGCTCCACGATCTGATAAGCACCGCCGCAGCAGTCAACCTGCACGCAGTCTGTCCGCAGATTTCCGCCGTTCTCTTCCACAACCAGCACCGGAACATTCTGCTCTATTGCTTTATTCAGAATCTCACTTCCTACTCTGGTGTACGATGAGATAATCCCGTCCACCCCCCGTCCCAACAGATATTCTACATAATCTTTTACCTGAATCCCATTTTTCTCATAGGTTGCAAAGGTAACGGAATATCCAAGCTCTCGAAATCTCTTTTCGATTCCGCTGATAATTTGTGCCGTATGTGGAGAATTCACCTGCCCCATTACCAATCCGACCATATAGCTCTTCGAAGTCCTCAGCCCCCTGGCCGAACGATTCGGGGAATACCCGAGCTTCTTCACTGCTGCCTCGATCAGAACCCGGTTCTCAAGTCGTACTGTTTCGCCGTTCATATATTTAGAAATTGTAGAGATCGCGAGGTTCGTTTCCTTCGCTACATCCTTGATCGTCACAGCCATATGCCCTTCCCCCTTCCATTCTCCATCCCGCCGGAGTACCTTCCAGCTCTTCTTTCCTCATTCCTCATATAATGATACCACATTCCGCCTATACCCTAACGGCATATCCTCTGCCCGCCAGCAATACATTATAGCATAATCAGCCCCGCACGAAAAGCCCTACCCGGATCAATTTAGTAAAAGCCGCTGCTCACATAACCGTGAACGGCGGCTTTTACTAAATTGATCCGGACCAGAGTTCCGGATATTTTATTTATCCTTCCGATGTCAGTCCGACCGCGTACATGTCAGCCTGATAATTCTTGACCGTAACACGCAGTCCTTCCTGCGCGGGCTCTGTTTCGATCTGTACCCGCGGATCCATCGCTTTTAAGCTTCCCGTAAAGTCTGGAATACAAAATGTATTGCTCCCTTCCTTCAGTCCGTCCGCAAATACATAGAGCACATGGTCTTTTCTTGTATAGTGCAGTTCCAGGCCGTCGTCACGTAGTTCTGATTCTCTCTCGCTGCAACGGGTTCCATAGATTCCTTCTCCGTTGACCGCAAGCCAGCTTCCCAGGATCTCCAGCCTTTTGATCTGCTCTGCCGGAATCGTCCCGTCAGCTTTGGGGCCGATGTTCAAAAGCAGATTTCCATTATTGGCAACCGTAGAGATCAGCAGGTTGATCAGTTTTGGAACAGACAGGAGCTCGTCATCCCCTTCGATCTCATTATATCCGAAGGATAAGCCCATTCCTCTGCACATTTCCCATTTCTGGCTTTTGTCCATCTTGCCTGCCTGATATTCCTTTGTCAGGAAATCATAATACCTTCCATTGAAACGGTCATTGACTACGCCTTCCGGAACCTTATTGTAATAATGGGCAAACAGATACGGCATTGCCTCCTCACTCTGCTTCGGCCACCCGATATCGTTCCAGAATACGCTTGGCTCATAAGTATCGATCAGTTCCATCATCTGGTTGTAGGAATAGTCCGCATACGCATAGGTAGGACTTGCCGTTCCGAAGAGGTCGTCATCCTCAAAGATCGGATCATTGGCATACTGCCAGTCGATCAGTCCTGAATAGTATAATCCCATCCGCAGCCCAGCATTCCTGACAGCCTCTGTCAGTTCTCCGGTGATGTCCTTTTCCGGCCCCATTTTCAGAGAGTTAAACTCCGTATACCGGCTTGGAAAAAGACAGAATCCGTCATGATGCTTGGTGGTCAGGACAACATACTGGGCGCCTGCCTTTTTGAAAACCTCTGCCCACTGCGCCGGATCCCAGTTTTCCGCCTTCCACATGGGAATAAAATCCTCATACTTGAAATCCGCTCCATATTTCTGCACATGATGCTCATAGCCGGGTCCCCGTCCTACATTGACAGAATTATAATACCATTCCGCATAAGGGTTATTGCAGAACCAGTCCGTAGCTTCCGCATCCCCAAGCTCCCACGTATGCGGCGCATAAGCGGGCACAGAATAGATTCCCCAATGGATAAATATACCAAATTTTGCGTCGTCGTACCACTTCGGTACAGTATGCGTCTGAACAGAAGCCCATGTTCCTGTATAATGTTTATCTGCCATATCAAAACCTCTTTTCTTTCCATTCTACATCGCGCCAGCCGAAGCCGAAAATCGTCATGATCTCTCATACGGCTGTGCGCGTCATATGATCCGGATCAACCGATCTGTCTGACTCTCAGGATCATAACGATCAGTCAATCGTAAGTTTCAGCACCACCGGCATACGGCCCGGATCAAGCTTGATCCCACAGGAAATATCCAGAGTTTCATTTCTGTGAAATTCCGGATGGTGGTCCGTTCCAAGTATCTGGATATCCCGGATCGTTGATTTTAAATATCTGTAGTCTTTGCCGAGAGACCGGATCGACAGTTCTCCATCCTCGGGCCACCGCATCACGACCGCA